>Ga0210040_10001159_pt1 | contig 40744 bp, 40 predicted proteins | sample CryGeyCG12114_NA_FD_185462 | JGI IMG/M metagenome (GOLD analysis project Ga0210040, IMG submission 185462) | Groundwater microbial communities from aquifer - Crystal Geyser CG19_WC_8/21/14_NA (SPAdes) (version 2) | ecosystem: Environmental > Aquatic > Deep subsurface > Groundwater | place: USA... | reverse complement strand
ATTAATTACGTTAGTTAGTCAGTTACAACTGACTATTTACAAGTTTTCTTATTTTCGTCATGATCATCAGAAAAAGTTTCCATAAAACCTTACATGCTTTTCAATAACATGTTGTTAATACTCAAGTGACTAAAAGTTTGTGACATATGTGCGTAGTTACAAAAAACGTCGGCTATCCAAATAAATAGAAAGTTCACAGAGAACATATTCGTTACGCACTAACTCTGAAGTGCGTACGTCAATCCCATACTCCCTCCCACTACTTTGCAGCAGATGGAGAAGAAATTGCAGTTTTGGGATTAGTTATAAGTTTTCGTCTATTACTTTCTGTATTGAATTCATAAAAGCCACAAACCTCATTGTCTGAAATATGAGACTGAATAAAAAACAATGCTACATAAGAATTCAATAATCTTTTACTCCCCCTTAAAGTTAAAATACCTATCACGTGCCATTGATAAATCAATAGTGTATGGAATGATTGGATTCCTTGTTAAATCAATACTTCACTTTCAGTTTCCACTAGATTAGCCAAATACTTTTTTAAACACAAAAAATGGACGAACACAAATTGAAACGAACGTTAGACTTCATTTTGAGCTCATACCGAGCCAAAATGGCTGTACAGAGCTCCAATGCACAGTTGAATTTTGATTTCCCTGCGTTTTTGCAAGCCTGGAATGATATACCATTTCATGATTTGAGGCTTTTAATGCTACGGGATGCTGAGCCTTTAATTGAACACGGATTGTTTAATTCCATTGCCCCATATTTGGAATCCTCTATCATTAGACGAGACAAATGCAAATCTCCACTATTTGGGAAAGGACGAAATGAAAAGTCTAATAGTAGCGACTTTTTATCATCCATTGTGTACACTAATGCTACGGCTGGTGGTCACAAAACTGGGAATAGGAATCGAGCACTAACGCGAGGAGAAAATTCTAACTCCTGGTAAGTAAATCTAACCCGAAATAGTTAAAAATCCGCAAAATTGTTTTAATTTTGTAATTTTTAGTGGAGAAGATCCAGAAATAGTTATTCACGTTTGCGACGAAACTCAAGGGGCAAGTGAAGACTTCCAATGCAGTCAGTCAATGTTACTCAGCGAGATGGGTTACTTTTCCAAAGTTGTGGTTAAAGGCCAAAAGTTGAAAGATATGGATATTTCTGTTCATTGTGATATTGCCGTATTTCGCTGGCTGATCACATGGGCCCAACATCATAGCAAAATTCGAGCACTTGAAGATGGACCTAGTAATAGTATTATGCCATTACCAGGGACCAATCTTAAAATTGGTAAATAATTCAATAGCGAATCATATTTATTCGATTATATCCATAGTTCTTCGGGATCACTTTTGTTTTAACGTTTTTTGACTATACACAGAACCCACAAACGTGATCAGTTTGCTAGTATCAGCAGATTTTCTTCAAATGTCCCGTTTAGCTATGGAATGTTTACAGTTCACCTATGAAAACATGGGCCAAGTTATCAACCACTCTCCAAATCTGGGTTGTCTCAGTGAAACTTTGGCATCCCGTCTTGTTCGATTTTTTTCTAATTATGAGATTGAAACTCGAATTATGCGGCTGGACCGTGGGGATAGAGTCTCATCTCGATTTTATATGCAACTCATATTGAATTTGAATGAAAGTGAGCCAGACAACGGTAGGGGGCACTATGCGTCCACTTCTACCCTATTTAGGTCAGATTCTTAGTGGATTCAAAAATGTTTTAACAAATAAAAGATAATTTTGTGCAATTTATTAACTAATGCAAATTCTTAGATGCCTGTATTGTCGACAATTGCTAATAAACGGAATGGCAGCAAAAGTCCGATGCACAAATATGGAAATGAACAGCAGAGGCCGAATTTTTTCCATTCACAAGAAGGACAAAGGGTGGACTTTGGCAAATCATATAAAAGAACTAAAACGAGAGCTAAGAACCTGGAGACGTGTTTATTGGCGGTATCTATCCAATTATTAAATTTAAAAAAAAATATGTTTCTGTATCTGATTATTTTTTGCTACTCAACACACTGCATAGGCTGTGGGCAACAGTTCACTTTTTAGGGTGCTCATCATGTGAACAATATTTCCCAGCCATGTATTTGAACAGCTGCCCATATCATAAAGAGTCAATAATGTTTTCCACGAAAATCCCAGAACCGCCTCCCAAACCCGAAAAACGGGATAGAAGGGAAGGTCGCGAGCGCCATTTGATTTACTTGTCATCCTCAGATTCCGGTGAAGAAGAAACTGGGAATGTAGCTTTAACACCCATTGTGTCTCCCTACGGGCAGTATCCATGTTGCAAACAGGCTGCTTATGTTTTCAGTCCACTTCCAGTACTCAACGTGAGTAAAAAGTGTTGCTCATACTGGATAGTTAATTATCATTTGCAGCTAGTTTTTGCTATGTATGCCTAACTAATGAAAACAGTTTGAATTATTCAGGGCTGCAGTTTCAGAGATCATAATGTAACACAATACGCAGCAGATAATCCGGTTGTGAAATTGATTGAGACATTTCGTGAGCTCATATTTGTCCCGTATCCAGAAAAAGAGAAGCAAAAACTGAATATGGGCTGGAATTCTACAGTAAACATGATGCCTATGCAACCATCTTTGCCACAATTTTGGACCAGTTTTGAAACGTTTAAAGCACCTGGAAGTAGCAATGCAAATATTGCTACTTTAATGAATCGGAATGTGGTGAACAATTCTGAATCTGGTAAGAAATAGCTTGATTTTGCATGCATTTTGAAAAATTCAAACTAATTTTTTTGCCCAGGAGTCAATAAATTGGAGCATCAGAAATCCACTTCTTCGGAAGATTCCACACTTGGCGCCAAAAGTGATTCTTCGCAAGATATGGGAAGTATCCGAGCTGTGAAAATGATGCACAAGAAAAATGTACATTTAGCCGATTCTTGGAGTTGGAATGACGATTTCACCACCAGATATAATCAAGATATGCAGAGAGAAAAAGAGGAAAAGCTGATGATGGATTTGGAGTTGCTTTTGTCTCAGAATTTGAGTCTAGATGGCAGCTCTAGTGGTCCTAGCAAGGGTTCTGAGTACTATGTTCAATCTCATATTCGATCTTCTGCATATGGTTTCAACAAGGTATAGGTATTCCCATCATAAAACTTTACATCATTTTAAATTTGCTAACTAAGCGACTTTTTTCCTAGAGTAATGCTGGATCCTACGTGAAACTAGAGGAGGCCTGGCGTGAAGAAATTCAAAAACGAGGAAATAGCAAAACAAAATCTAAGAATTGAATACATTTTTTAACTAAACAGTATTTACTCAAGTTTTAAAAAATTTGAATAGTTAGTTAGTTAGTTGCATAAAAAAATATTGGGAATATTATGTAATTGTTTATGTATTTTAATAATAACACTGAGCCCATTCATCCATACAATTTTCTAGAGTCATTTAGCATACACGAAACTAAAAGCTTCTTTAATAACACGCGATTCCAGCTCACCAGTGCCAAATTTCTTCCTGTTTTTTATTGCATCAAGGAAGCTACTAACTTACTATTAATACCATAAGCCAAACCACTGTAGATTATTCAAATGATGCATCACCTTGAACAAACACATCAAAGAATGTAATAATGTTCTGTTCATCTAACACTTAATGCATACAGTACACAGATTAAAGTGCCCCAGGACGCTTAAACCATTTAAGTTGCGTTAAGGACAAAACGTCTTTAATTGCTATTTATCGTGTAATTAAATTTTGTTCCTATAAACGATCCTGAACTTGCAACTTGAAATCTTCTTTGTGTATTTAATCCTGAGGCAAACGATTACGTACAGTATTATCATGTGTCTCTGTATTGGCGTTTTTTCATATGTGGACTTCCCAAGGATTAATTAGCTACATTCATTCAGACAGACAAGTTTAACTTTAGTACAATTTGCAATACTAACTAACTAACTAACATTACATGAATTTTTATTCTTCTTCTGTCAACTTCTGTGATGATTAGTATATGATGATTACTTACTCACTTTTGTTCATCCTGCTTGCCTTCATATAGTTGGTTGGTAAAATCCTAACCCTGTAAAACGAATGTATGTTAGTAGCTTCAATGATATTTTGATGTAATTGCAATCCAACATGTAATTTCAATGCAACTAAACTAACTAAATAGCTACCTGCACATATTCAGACAGTAAATTGTTAATTTTTGCAATCCCAGCTAAGCAAATGGCATATTGAAGCACATTTATAATTTTGAAGTTAAGTACCTGTGGCAGGATACTAACTTTTTCCCCAAAAAGTGCAAAAGTATTCACTGACTGACACATTTTGCGTAATAGTAATTCCAGTCAGTTGCATTTCTGTAATCCACATAATGTCATAAAATTGAGCAAGTGGTTAGATAGATGCCCATAAATGAAATACTTTGAAAAAATCTAAAAAAAAATTTAAAAAAAACCATCTGAAGTGACTTTGATGTGGTTATTTTTAGTACAGAAACAAATGCGGCAGATTACGTGAGCACGGGGCTCATTATAATCTCATCCCAATTATTATATTTTTTGTGTCAACAAAGTTTTTTTCTTGCTCCCGTGTGTGTGCGTGCATGCATACGTGCTTTACTTGGAATTTTAACCAGTGTAAGTGTCCACCTCCAAATCGTACTCATTATAGAGAGTGTAAAGTCTTCAAGTCTGTATTAGTTAACTTCATCTTTGAGACGAACTTGGCACCATTTCCCAAATTGGACATGTATCACCGTCGTCCATGAAAATTGCCACTCATCATCAGTTCCTCTCAACTTCCACATACCGACAACACATGCCATTTCAGTTTCTTGTTTCCGTGTGAAGGGTCTACACTACGAAATGCCAAAGGGATTCTCCAGATTTCATTTATTGATGTGACGTCGACGTGAATTGCTGTATAAACCAATATGTTAAGCGTGGGTCTAGCCGCAGTTTTTCTCAGTTTTGTGGGTCTCTGGAGTTTACTGCAGAAATGGAGAAGCACTGCGTACAAGGAGCCACCAGGTATGACTTTTAAGCTAGACTAGACTTGCTGCCAAAATAGTTTTTGCTTATAGATTTATGGTTCATCTGCGAGCAAGGTTGTATGATTCTCGACTTCGGTATTTGTATGGAAGATTGAGATGTGCATGTTAGAAACCTGTCGAATTTCGCAGTATTTAAAACGATTAACTTATAACTTTTGTACGACTTGTTGTGCCTACATTGTACACACAGCCATTTTTTTGGAATCAGGAAATAGGGTAAATAACGATGCATCTTGAGCGTTTTTAAACAATTTTTTAGGCTCAAAAATAAATTTTCAGTAACCTAACACCTTAGCTTTTGTCCATTCTGCTATTGCAACAAAGGAATTGCATTAAAATCGATACTGTGCTTTCAGGTCCTTTCAAGTTACCAATAATAGGAAATCTTCACTACTTGCTCCCTGCAGTTATGGACTCCACCAAACTGAAAGCAAAATTAAAATTAAGCACAGAATACTCCCATTTCATTGACAAATATTTGTCATACAAGCCTGCTTATCTGATTCTCAATGAAGTGGTGAAACCGTATGGACCTTTGACTTGCATCCAGTTTGGGATCAACCATACCAGTAAGTCTCTTATGCATTTTCTTTAAACTTTGCATTACGTGCATTGCAAAATTAAGATGAACCAGTTCACAGTATTAAATTACATAATGCGCACTAATATTGTATTGACGAAACTCATACTTATGGTATGTACACGTGTAATATGGATGCCTAAGATCTATGCAAATCTATGAGACTTTAATCATGTCTAACCAACTTTAGCCTATGATGTATTTAAATTCAAAGGCTATTTTCGTTTGCATTCGACATTAGCACAAAACTTTCCTTTGAATTGAATAGTATGTGATGACGATAGCTTGAAATCAGTAAGTTTGTTTTGTGTACACCTATTAAAAATGTACTTGAAACGAAAAATGTAAAAACTTTTACACAGATTCATATGTGATTGAAAAATTACTATTTTATCAAAGCCATTCATATTTCTACGCACAGCTTTGGTAAGTACTTACTGCTCAATTCGATGATTAATCTTTTTTACTTTACAAAGGTCGAATATGAATGCATTAGTTAACTATATGTTGTTAAATACATTATTGGTCAATAGGGCCGAACATTGGAACATTGTTCTGTCACGAAATTGAACTGACTTGAGGCTATTGCGTAAAGGTTATTGAGAGACGAGTTTGATTCGTGTATAGCTGCGGCCAGACACTAAATTCTAGACTTGGAGCCCAAACGGATATGAGATTCCCCATTTGTAATACCATGTTTGTTGTTCCTGTTAACACAGTCATAGTGAGCAGAGTAGACTTTGCCAAGGAAGTATTGAGTCGAGATGAATTCTCTCACCGTTTTGCAGATGGATGGTTTGTGGAAAGATCTTTTGGCAAGTGCCTAGGTAAATGAACTTACTAACTAACTAATATGGACAGCAAATAACTTGTTCTGTGAATCTCAAGGTCTCTCATTAGTGCGTTAGTTTGTAAGGGGCAAAGTTACAATACGTGATTATTGGGCAGAAACAGTCATAAAAGCTATGCAGCAATGTAGTTATTATTGAACTACTTTGGGGACGAAAAAACTGTGTAGTTTTCTGTATAATTTTGGAAATCCACGTGACTCACTCGGAAGAAGAAATTAGACAGAAAATTACATATAATAATGTGCATAAATGTTTACCACTTGTAATGTCTGCTAGCTAGGAGGCAAATCAGTTAAAAGGTTTGGATTTTTTAACTGCACACTAACGTAACAGTCCAAAAAGTTAGTTACTGTACGAATATTGCTTTATAAAGTATGAGAAGGAATTTTTGACTGTGGCAATGACATTAATTAAAATTTGTCGAAGATTAAGCAGTTTATTAAAATGTAACAGTAACGCTTCAGAGCATGAAATAGTTCAAAGCCATAAGCCAGAAAGTGAAGCTGCAAAATTTACTTTTAAACGTTTTGTTGCTATACTATACAGCCGTTTAAGAATTGTTCGAATATTCTGATTATGTCGGCACTGGAGTGAGATGTGAATTGATATTTGTGAACGGGCGTCAATTGTTTGCAACAGGTTTAATTTTCAACAATGAAAAGCCATACAGAGATATAAAACTATTCACCGTGAAGACTTTAAAGGATTTCGGATTCGGCAAAAAAGTGAGCATGGAGTCAGCAGTGGAAGGGGAATCCATCGATTTTCTGGATTATTTCCAACAGAAGGTGGAGGAGGAACATGGGGTCATTTACATGAAGAACATGTTCACGTTACCAGTTTTGAATATTTTGTGGGACATGGTAGCAGGGCTTCGGTTTTCCTACGACGACCGCAAAATGAGAGAATTGATCGTTATTGTGGAAGAACTGTCACGTTCATTTGACATAGGAGGGAATATCCTCATGGCCTTTCCCAATTTGAGGTTCCTTGCACCCGAACTTACGGGGCATGCACAACAAATGAGGCTTTATGGGAAACTGCATCAATTTTTTCGAGTATGATATACTAGTATTACTTTAAAATGATATTTTCGGACTTTTTTTTTCATTTTTGTAAAATTTTGTTTTTGCAGGACATTTTAAGAGAAAGAATGGACGAAAAGGAATGTGCAGGAAATGCACGGGATTTTGTAGATGTCTTTATTCAAGAAATGGAGAAGCGAAAAGAAGATAAAGACAATATTTTCACAGGTACTTGATTACCCTAACTTTTATCTATAGAGATATGAAGCGAAACCCGTGAATGTTCAAACTCGAGAACAAAGACTATGCTAATAAAAACATGAATGTGTTCAAAAAATTTAGAAGAGCAGTTCATTATGGTCTGCCTAGACTTGTTCACTGCTGGATCTGAAACCACTGCAAATACTCTGGACTATGCAATTTTATACATGGTGCTGAACCCAGAGGTGCAAAAAAAAGTTCAAGCAGAAATCGATCAAGTTATTGGTCCAAATAGAATGCCCAATATTAATGACCGTCAATTGTAAGTGTGATTTTTTTCTTTAAGATGAGTTTTTCTTTCATGATAAAACATTCTTTTTTCCTATGCATGTCAGAATGCCATATACGGATGCTACTATACTAGAAGCACAAAGAATGTGCAATGTGATTCCTATAGTACACAGAGTGGCGAAACAAAACACAACTTTGGGATCTTATTCCATAAGAGAGGTATTTTTTGTGCTTTTTGAGATAAATTTTGTAAATGGCCTGCGGGTGATTATGATTAACATTAACATAATATTATTGATTGAAAATATTGATTTTTTTACACAGGGAGATGTGATGGTGATGAATTTGTACAGTATTCATATGGATGAAAAAATATGGACTGATCCTCACAAATTCAACCCCAGTAGGTTTTTAGATGAAAACCAAAATCTTATCAATACTACTTCAGTCATACCGTTTGGAATGGGTAAATATTGTGTGCATTTTTTTTAAATAATACATATTTACCGTATCAACTTTTCCGTTCTGATTTGAGGTTTTGTTTGTGCCTGTACCTGTAGGTAAAAGAGTTTGCCTTGGAGAAACTTTGGCAAAACTCACGTTGTTCTTATTTTTTGCATCCATTTTACAAAAATATAGCTTTGAAGTGTCTCCTACACATGGACACCCCAATTTAAGACCTGCTAAAGGGTTCACTTTGGCACCCGATCCTTTTTATATTTTTGTGAAGCGAAGACTTTAAATATTATATTTTGTATAGTCCTTAGGCTTAAATGAATTACTGCAGTATTATTGATGCTCAATAATATTTTACCCAGAAACACAAAAATCGTGCGTGATTCAGTTTTTCAAAGCAGAAACTAACTTTCGTTTTTTACTCTTTTCGATTGATTTCAATGCATAGAATGAATTTTAGCTAAATACTTAAGACAAAACAAAGACAGTAAACTTTTTTTTTTGACAAATTCACTTTAATAAGATGATAATATATAAAACTTTGCTATACATACATAGTGCGGCCAATCTATTATAAAGCAATGCACGACAATCATGATCGTTATAAACACATTTTAAACACACTCACATATAAATTATTTGTTAGATGGCATACTGCAAACATGATAAGTATTAAAAATACAAATCCAACGATTGGATAATATCACTACAAATTAAAACACCCCATAAACATAGGTTAACACAGTGCAACACATAACAATACAAATCAATAAAAATATTTAAAGAAATCCGTTAGAATATCATAAATAGTATAAAAGAAGAGAAAAATACGAGAAAATAGCAATTAAATGAAACACTGAGTTTCAAGAAAACCAAACAAGCCATGCAATACATAAGAGATTAGTCCTAAACTTAAAAACGCCAACAAGTAAAACATCACATAGTAAATGTAATAACAAAAGCAAAACAACTGAATTGTCAACTAGGAAATTAACAGCACTCATAAGTTGAACCATGTTCATGTCTCCTACTTACTTAGTAAAAACAAAAAACACATCGTTTACATCTTCGCAGCGTTAGTTAGCAAAACTGGTAAACTCTACAGTTCATTTTCAGTAGTATACTTTTCACTATTGAACAATAAACAAAGACTCGTCTTATGGCTTTACAAACCGTACTTAACTAAAATTATATCATCATACGCCCAACGACACATGTCGATTTACATAGTTACAAATTGCATGAAAATGACTGACTGACTGTGAAAAAGACTATTCAAATTTCATGGTTGTAGCATTTGGTAAAATTGCTTTGTTTGCTTGCTTAAACCGAGTTAATTAATTGTATTGTTGTTGTATTATTTGCAGCCTATTTGCTAAATATTATGTTATTAGTACGTCAAAGACTACTAGCGTAGAAATCTTACAAATGGGAATGGTGGTAACCAACAAAGAGAGATTTGATCTGAAATGATTGACTAATACTGCATTGCTAAAATACATCATCGATCAGTCGTTTAGTTAGTAAATGAAACAAGTAATTGTTCACATACTAACTAACTCACTAACTAAGGAAACATTTTATCAATAGTCGGATGGGACACATGCCTCACTCACATGAAGTTTGTCATGTACCCGAAAAAACGAAGCATTAATTGCATCGTAATCGTCAAATTTTGAAGTGAATCCTAATATGTAGATTCCTATTCAGTATCCCACCTTTAGTTACAACTAAAACGAGCTCAGTTAGTTAGCTATAACAGTAGTTGTACATGAAAAACAATGCTGTATAAAAATTGCGCTGGTGTTTCTTTTTCGTTCTTAATGTCCAACAAGTACGATTTCTGACGAGTTTTTATAGTTTTGGTATCAAAATTGTAACGTTGATAGGAATGGACGCTACTAGCTATTATATTATTACGTAAGTATGACTATTTACTTACTTTCTTATTACATTCCAGAGCTGAAACTTATACCGCAAGGTTTACTGTCATCAAATATGTTCAACTTTTACTATGATTATTATGTCTTCTCATGCTATTATCAATAAAGATGCGGTCATGGGCGTTTAAAAAAGTGTATTTTGTCTCACGATAACCAAAAATTTGGCCAAAAATCATTTTTGGGGACCTAAAATAACGCATGAAACACTCCCAGAAAATCTATGATCCAGGAATCCGAATCAAAATGGCTATAACATGCATAAATAACACAATCTCCAGTTGTTTTACAGGTTAACTCTGAATACTAATAAGTCGCAAATCTTAAGTCGAATGTTATGCTGATGGTTTTTGTTTCAAAATTACATAATAGTTTGTACCTTCAACAGATCCACTCAAACTGAATTAAAGTCCCCAGAAAAAATAATAGAGAATTCGCCGTTAAGTATTTTTTTGAGCGAGAACGTATACAGCTAATAAACTTATAGCCTTTGCGAATGAGAATTTTTCCTCCCTTCTGAGATTAATAAATCATACTATGGTCTACAGGGTCTACAGTACAACGTCTAACTTTCGCCAAGTTAGTTTGCACATTACTGAGTTACGAATGAGTAAGCATCATTTTGCCTTTAGATACCTCTCTGTACGGAATTTCTGAAGTGACTGGAAAATCGTCGAAAAAGTGTTGTAAGAACTCGAACGTGGGTCTTCGATCGGGATCTACATCCCAGCACCTAAGCATTACACCGTAAATGGCATCTGAAACGTGGCGCGCATTTGGCTGAGGCATTCTGTACCCTTTGCTCACCTGATCCATCACTTCTCTGTTGTTCATACCTAAATTACAACAAATAGGTTTAACTTTAATTTTCCAAAAACTATAAAACTTTCAAGTTAATACTCTTGTTATTGTTGCTATTTCAAGTGCTCATTGGTTCTAATAAACCACTGAAAACCCTCACCTGGATAAGGTACTTGCCCAAACGTAAAAATCTGAAAAAGGGAAAACATTCTTAAGGGTCTAGTTCTAAAATATTTATATTTCTCTCCCTTCATTTAAAAAAAAAGACTCACTTCGTACAAAAGAATACCATAAGACCAGACATCTGACTTAACAGCAAAACGGCCATATAGTATTGCTTCAATGGCAGTCCATTTGACAGGAAATCTAGACCCTTGCCTTGGGCAGTATTCGTCGTCTTGAACAATAACTCGTGCCAGACCAAAATCACAAATCTTGGCTAGATTATTTTCTCCAACCAAGACATTTCTTGCTGCTAAGTCACGGTGAACTAATTGCTTTTCCTCCAAATAAGCCATGCCACTAGCAACCTTCAAGTTAAAATAATCATATGAATCCCAAAACGCACATGCAGTGTATAGGTTTATTTATCATTCTCCAGAATACTTACTTGGGCAGCAATGTATATTAAGTCAGCTTCCTCCAAATCTTGACCTGGACCATTGCGTAAATACTCTAGTAGAGAGCCATTGGACATAAACTCAGTGACAATGAACACAGGCTCCTCTTGGGAGCACACAGCGTACAATGCCACGAGCCGGTCATGACGAAACTTTTTCATAATGGCAGCTTCTTCCAAAAATGCACTTGGAGACATCAATGTACCAGATTTGAGTGTTTTGATGGCTACCTCCATGCCATTTCTCCATCGCCCTAAATAAATACGCATTTAGCTTTTAGAGCAAAACGGGTTTGTAATTGAAGGGTACAGAAGATTCAAAATTAGCAGCAGCATAAATAGTTTTTTATTTGTAAACTCACCATACCAAACCTCACCAAAATTGCCTGAACCTAATTTTCGAACAAATTGAAGTTCGTTTCTATCAATTTCCCATTGGTCTCTTGTTTCCGGAGATAAGTCCCACATTTGTGGGGAAGGCTTGGCACAAGCTTTGGTTAAAACGTGACACAGCCCCTGTGCATTTCCTAAAAAAAAAAAACGAATGAGAATTGAATTAAGTCACAAAAGCAAAAAACACTCAATGGGTTCAAAGAAATTGAAAAATTGAAAAAACTGCTCATACTTGAATATGATTGGACTAGTTCCCTTAAGGACTGAAATACAATCCTTGTGGTAATATAATAACTTCCATCTTCCAGCGGTCGAATTTTGTAATGTTTAATATGGTAGGATTTGTCCTGCTCCCAATCCTTTACACTCAAAGAGAATGAACCAGGGTTTTGCTCAGAATTCCGAATTAAAAACGTACCCCGAGGATTCTCTTCTGAAAGCAACATTTTTTCTGCTTCCCGTCTTGATATTTTCCCGAAAAACCAGCTGCAATAAAATGATTAAATTTTTTAAATTAGTGTCATTTCCATTTGGCCAACAATCAACAAATAAAAATGTACGAAGTGACTTTTTTGGGTAACTTACTCTTCAGATTCAATAGATTTCTCTGACGCTACAAAGTTTCTGGGAACAAATCCAATTTCTCGTGTGCGGATTACATAAACGTTCCACCAGTCAGGATCCCTATGAATAAGAATTACAGTTAGCCGTTGCAATTCAATACATATTGACAACTGTATAGCGATTTTTCGATTTTTGCTTAAATATTTTTGACATACGAGTCGTTGATGACTTCCATAACATCTCCTTTTTGAAACGCCACATCCCTGCTATGCCTAGAATTATAATCGTAGAGGGCAATGAGGCGTTTTCCAGTCAGTATCATCCCATTGCCTCCTCCGTTTCCATATTGCTGCTGATGGGAATGATTATGAAGGAACGTGGTTCCCGCACATGCCCCATTTGGAGTTGATACATGTCCGTTCTGTCCATTTCGAATGTATCCATTGCATGCCGAATCAAATGAGTCCCCACGACTTTTCTGAAACGACAATTGCTGCGGCAATGTCTTGCATTTCGAGTTTCCACCGGATTGGCCAAATGTACTCAACGCTAAAAATAAAAAACAAATATAAATGAAACACAATTTAAAACTGATTAACTTATTGTTTGCGTTGGAAAAATTGGAACAGAATATAATACATTTTCCGATAACGAACCGAAATAAGAATACAAAAAAATAATCAATCAATCAATGATGTCACAGACTCACAGGGTGTACGGATAATGTCGCAATTTTTGTTGTTTGCAGCCACTCCTTGTCGCTGAAATGCTTCGTTGGGGTAAAACCGGGTGTCAATGGACCCTCGGCTAGCTTTCTCAGATTGCTTCGGTTTACTTGACTTCCCACCTAGACAAAAGTGGAACGAAACGGTCAATTAGGTATTAGGTATTGATTCAAATGAACAATTTGTTTGTTTAGTTAATTATCCTCTATGAACTCAATTATTGGACCTACTTACCCATCTGAGTACACTATGAGATCACAATACACATGTCGTTGGGTCAAATGAGAAGGGTCGCTTATCCAGCCTTCCAGATTTAAATGAATCCAACTAGCTAGAGGCCTAACTAGTGCCGAAGAGACACTTTTAGTTACAAGTCACATTGCTTCACAATTTCAGAACTTGGCTGAAACAATTTTTACGATTCCGGACGACATATGTGACCACAAAGCTTCATGACTGGTCAAGCAAAAATTGTTATGCCAAAAACCCCTTGCAAAGAAACTAGATCAGAAAAATGTACTTTCTGGTGAATGTAGGATATAGGGCAGTCGGCGATAGTGTGCGTGCATGTAATTATTAATCAAAACACCAGCCAAAATGTCAATAAATCATCAAAAAAACTCGTATTCGAAAGTAATTCCAGTGAATAGCAGCCACAAACAGTACACAAATACACAATAACCAAAATTCTCACATTTGTGATTTGTCATTTCCTCTTTTTGGATAACAATTTTTGGACCCTCTGGCTCGCTGGAGCGACGATACGAAAAGTTCAATTCAGTTCATAGCAAAACACCTATAGCTATGGATAGACCAAAAACCTTTCCGCTTATATTTGCCATATAAGATATACACACCATTCAATACGTTATATCATTTTTTATCGTAGGTGTATAGCTGTAAAGTACAAAGAATGCAGAGGTCTGCACCGTACCAAACATTTTTATCGCTGGGTAATGAACTCTCGCCGATCAAAATTAAGTTAACTAATTGTGGTTAAAAAATTTTAAAGCTTATGTAAACATGTTTTACCTTCTAAGTTTTTAATGTATATTGGATGTACTGGAAATTAACTTTTTTTAATTGAGTGAGTAATAATTAATTTTTCCGTAGCATTTTTAGACCGAGTTGGAGAGCCCATTAGATATACCTTAATCGCATTTTCTAGCTACTTGAATATTTGAAAGCCATCATCAAAGAAGTCGAGATCTTGTCGAATGCCAAAGATATGGAGAATCTTCGAAGGAGGCGACGGAGACGGAACGAATCTCAGAACGGAAGGATTCTCCTATTTCTCTATGGCATGTACAGTACAAAGTACTGACTATGGCAGCTCCCTTGATTTTCGTCCCGCTTTCAAATCCAGGAGCTTCGCAGAGTATAGTCTCTCTAGATTTCATAATTTCGGCTTCTCTTTTTCAATCCCATTCATTCTTGATGCGAGCACCAGGCAGGTTGAAGTTTTTTTCTTTCCGTGTCGAATTTTCTGAAATTTTAATTAACTGATTTGAAGTTTGGTGGCATCATGTCAACGTCAGCTCATAGTCGGAAGAAGGTGTGTTACTACTATGACAGTAAGTAATTTTTTCAAAATAAATGGTTAAGACACATGATACTGAATAATGAACCGGGACAACGTTGTGTGCCGGTTCCTATACTACCTGTCGAATTTTATTGTGGTTGTTGTTATTCTTACAACACTCAAGAAAGCAAAAAAGTATATACTGAATCGGAAACCGTGTTGATAAGAACATATTTTTTTATTGTAGGCGACATCGGTAACTATTATTATGGCCAAGGGCATCCCATGAAACCTCACCGTATACGTATGACACACAATCTATTGTTGAACTATGGACTGTATCGTAAAATGGAAATTTATGTAAGTTCGCAACTGTTCTTGTCATTATTTGTAGCTCAAAAACGGTCAAACCATAACATAAGAATGTTATATATTGTATGTCTGTATTGTGTTTTAGCGTCCCCACAAAGCTACTGCTGAAGAGATGACCAAATTTCACAGCGATGATTACATTCGGTTTCTTCGAAGCATCAGACCGGACAATATGACGGAGTATAACAAGCAAATGCAGAGATGTGAGTTTATCACTGCCATATTTGCAACTATATATTGCTTTACTAAAGTTACGTAACAAGTTCGTACTCATTTTCTTGAATTTCAGTCAACGTTGGAGAAGATTGCCCTGTCTTCGATGGTCTTTATGAGTTTTGTCAACTCTCTGCTGGTGGCTCTGTTGCTGGCTCTGTCAAGTTGAATAAGGAAGCTACTGATATAGCTGTCAATTGGGCTGGTGGTCTTCATCACGCTAAAAAATCAGAAGCTTCTGGGTTTTGCTACGTCAATGATATTGTGTTGGCGATTTTGGAACTGCTTAAATATCATCAACGGGTACTTTACATTGACATTGATATTCATCATGGAGACGGAGTAGAGGAAGCATTTTACACAACAGACAGAGTTATGACCGTCTCTTTCCATAAATATGGGGAATACTTTCCGGGAACTGGAGACTTACGGGTGATATGATTCCCATTTGGAATAAGATATCTTCATCATCCTGATTTTATTTTAGTGACACAGCTAACCTAACGCTCTAAACGTTATTAACAGGATATAGGAGCTGGCAAAGGCAAATATTATGCTGTGAACTTTCCACTTCGTGATGGGATTGATGATGACTCTTTTGAGTCTATTTTCGTTCCAATTTTGACGAAAGTAATGGAGACGTACCAACCAAGTGCAGTCGTGTTGCAATGTGGAGCAGATTCTTTGACTGGAGATCGTCTGGGTTGTTTCAATATCACCCTCAAAGGTATCCTGTTTTTCTTTTGAAGCTTAACTGACAGAGTATTTGAGTATTGAAAACTAATAGTTTGTTAGTCACATCGTCGCCAGAACCTAATATAAAAAATCTTTTCTTGTTTTGTTGTATAGGTCATTCAAAATGTTTGGAATTCGTGAAGAAGTACAACCTACCACTTTTAATTCTGGGCGGCGGAGGATATACTATCCGAAATGTGGCTAGATGCTGGACTTTGGAGACTGCAGTGGCGTTGGGAGTGGATATTGCGAATGAGTTGCCCTACAATGATTATTTCGAATACTTTGGCCCTGATTTCAAGCTTCATATTAGTCCCTCTAATATGGCTAATCAAAATACACCAGAGTATTTGGATAAGATTAAGACGAGGCTTTTCGAAAATCTGCGAATGTTACCTTGTGCTCCCGGTGTTCAAATGCAAGGTAATTTCATTTCATTAGTTGCCGGATGTTGTCGTTCAGTATTCAAAATTTTATTTCTTCTACAGCAATTCCTGAAGATGCTATTAACACTGAAGAACCCGATGATGAGAACAAAAATTCGGACGAAAGAGTCTCCATTCGAGCGTCTGACAAACGTATTGCGGCTGAAAACGAGTTTAGCGACTCAGAGGATGAAGATGGTCGTAAGGACAAAAGGTATAAATGATTGCTTATATTTAAATGCTTCTTTCTTTGATTTTATTTGTAAGAGTTATTTAAAATATAATCGTTTCTTAACTACATAGGTCATTCAGAAAGCGGGTCAAACATGACGATGCGGATAAAAAGAATGAAGTGAAAGGTTCAGGAGACTCTTCTGATAACGGCACTGCTACCAAGAATGGAATCTCAGGATCTCACCCCCCAACCGCCACTGTAGATGACGCTGACAAAGAGAAAGAGAATAAGGTGAGTGACGCCCCCACAAGTCCAGCGGAGGCTCCTGCAGGAGCAAAAAGTCCAGGGAAGACAGCAACTATTAAATCACCAATACGATCTAGTAGTCCCATGGATGTAGACGATGGTCCAGTTGACAGTAGTAAACCAAAAGAGAAGGAACCTGCCACTCCTTCTGACACAGCTTTGACACAACCTGTGACCACAGCGTCTACTGAGACCAAGACCACCTAAACAGACATTTCATCAAAGGTTGGTTGTTGAATTTAGCTATATATTAGAGAGATGTACAATAATGTACGCTAACTAAAGTATAGGCAGTTTTCCACCTTTTCCACAAATACATTATTATTTTACTTTTTCCACATTGTGGCTTGATTTGTATGGAACCAAACCGTGTTGTATTTTTTCTGGTGCCCTACTTGGTAGGGAGACACCTATGCTAGTTAAGTAAAGTTATCATGTTTTATTTACTGTCCTAATAATGATTTTAACAAGAGTCGTGAATAAAGTGTTTGTTTCAATGTTTAGGAGATAAAAACTGTTTGCCAAAATTTATGATTCTTAGATTTCCGATTCCGATTCTGTTTCACAGAAGGTAAATAAAACCACCCTTAACATAAACATAACCTTATTTTGATTCCGTACTTTGCATTCTGCATTTATTGAGTGTACAAACTAGCCGCAAAAACAATGTCTCGTTTAATGCAAGCTGATGCTGCTTCCATTTTTTGTTTCAATGTTGGATCCCCAATTATCCGAGCTGCATCTTTGACATCTCGGATCATTTCATCGAGTCTTTGGATTGTACGCACAATAAGCCCTTCTTGTACATCAGTTAGTCTCATAATTTCACAGAAGGGCTGCAATGGAAACAATAAATACCATTAGCTTAAACTATACAAGTTTTATTTACTTGTCTTTGATGTTGAGGTAATGCAACTTTTTTTTACCTTTCCACGAGCCCACTCGTATACAACTTCGACTAATCCGAAACGGAACTGTTCTACAAATACATCTATGGGTTCCTTGAGTCCACACGCTCTTTGACACTCTGCTATAGTAGTAGCCAACGCTTTTACAGCCTCTACTTTCTATTTACAAAATCACAAAAGGTTGGGGTTGACGAAAACACTACAATGCTCAAATGTAACTATAAGCATTCACGAACCTGTTTCAAAGCCAAATCGTCCGGCAGTTCGGGTTCATCTATATTTTTGGCTTCAAATACCATGCAAGACAAAATTGCTGCTACCTCCTCAGGTGAACATTGGGCCAGCATATTGTTTAGCACCATTTCTGTTACCATCAATTCGTTCTGGTTTCCCATTTCGCACGCAACTCGACCTTTCAATTCCACTGAAAAAGTGTGAAACCAAAAGAAATATATGATCCGAGTCGAGTGCACTAAGGAATGAATAAAATAATCACACCGTTTAATACCCATTGATTCAGCATCTATGTATCCTAGTTTACGGAGTACATTAATTCGCATTTCATATTCTTCATGCAGTCTCAAACTTTTCGGGGAAAGTAGATACTCCATGTGATCTTTCTCGTTAGTCAATCGCATGAACAAGAAGACATTTTTAAACTGGAAAAATGAAAAAATGAGCTCCCAATGCGAAACTTTCAATAATATATGATTCCAATGATTCGTTTGTTGAACTTACTCTATCTGCAAAATTTTGAAACCGGGAGCAAATATTTTTAGACTTGATGTAGTGTTTGATTCGAAGCACTTCCTTCAATTGCATAGCCACATTAGAGTCTTGAAATGTCAACGTAAACAATGGATTCATTAATGGAGCATCTGTAGAATTATTGATCACCCAAAGCTGATCCAAAACATTCTTTAAGTTTAGAACTGGCAACTCATGTCTATAAAATTATTTACGGTATGTTGAACAATGAATTATTACATCGACCGTCGACATAAAGCACACCTAGAATTTTTTTTACTTACTGAAAACGTGGCAGTTCTCGTTTCTTTATGTCATTTAATATGACCGCATTATCTGTTCTCACATTCAGCTCAGTAATTTCCAAAATTTGCAACTTACTCACATTGATGAGAGTATGTGGGGGATATCCCAAAGAGTTAAGCGTAGGTACAAAAATAGAATAATTGTGACTACTATAATATAAATACTGGAGAAATTTAACATCCAACGAATCTGGAACGGCAAGGTTTGATTGTAGCAACTCTACCCCTGCCATATTTGAAACGTTTAATCCTCTAGTTTCTAAATCTAAGAGATCTTGATCATTTGTTAGGATCAAAACTTGAAACATAGTGGCCATTTGATTCCCTTGTTTAACCTGGAAACGGTTCAAGATGACTCCATATCTGGCACAATAGTGTGGAAGACTTTCTACAACTACAATTTTACCAGATGATAAAACATCTCGCATTTTTGGATGAGATATTACGTAATCCTGCAATTATGCAAAGAAATCCAACAAAATGGTAAATTAAAATCTTATTCATTTGTCAAAAAAATATTCAGGAAAATAAATTACCATCAAATGATCCCTGTGTTGCAAGAACTCTCTCGTTTCTTCATAAAATCTTTGCATCTCTTGAGTACTCTCAGACGCCTCAGAACCATCAGGGCCATGAGCAGAAGTCCAATCCCAATCATCAAGTTTGGCTTGAATTTTTGCAACTTTCTGTCTCAACTCATCCGCTTTCATATGACGGGATCCAGCCTCCAAGAAACTTCTTTTCATTACATCTTCTACGGTGAGACTCTCTACACGAAGCAGATTGAGGATCATACTGTAAGTGAGTCGAAACTGGGATTCCAGTTTGGCCGCCTTTCCCAATAACATGTTCCTTAAGTCCAGTTCATCTGGAATTCCTTGCTTACACATCATGATCACAGTTCCAGTCGTATCTAGTCCACGGCGACCAGATCTTCCGGCCATTTGAATATACTCGGCGGGGTTTAGCATTCGAAATGAAGTGCCATCATGTTTTCGCATTGAGTCGAAAACCACACATCGGGCCGGCATGTTTACTCCCATAGCAAATGTTTCGGTTGCAAACAGCAGCTATACAGAAAAAAGAAATGAGTGAAGCGGCTTTTGTTTCTGTGAGAAATCAAAACTTCAGGTTACAAACCTTCACAAGACCTTTCTGAAACAGCATCTCCACAACTTCTTTCAAAATGGGGAGGATGCCACTGTGGTGAATACCAATCCCATTTGAAAGCATTTCTTGAATTAATTTCACCTACCATTGTAAAGCAAACAGTATTGAAACTAACAGCTAACGAAGACAGTTAGTGGAGTCAAATGTAGCTAGTAAACTAAATGCTTTTGTTATTTTTGTACTACTATACCTGTGGTAAATCTCTATCGGAGCCCTTGATATGGGATATACTTCGCATAAAAAAACCTTTGATTTCTCCCTTTTGAGCTGCAGTGCATAAATCTGTGGAACTACTAAGGATTCTAGCATACGTATCACATCTATTTCTTGAGAACGTGAACACTACTACGGGAAGATTATCCTGCAAGAAATAATAAAAGAAAAAAAACTAAAAATAAGTTTCCTAAACTCATTTACAAAGGAGGAATGAAAATAAGATGCAAATAACGTGCCGTTTCTTTTAAATGACTGATTAGTCCTACGTAAGTAGTTTTTTCAACATTTTCGTTGAACCCTTGATTGCCTTGCTTGGGTCCATACGACTGTTGGAACTTGGAAAGACGAGATTTTTTGGCAGCAACAGCTTCGTCGTATCTATAAAAGATTATTTAAGTGTGAGTTAAGAGAGAGTTAGATATTTATAAGAGTATCAAGGCAAAATTGAAGTCAAGTTGGTTAGTCCTATGGCCTAATGATCGCAACTTACCCATTTTTTCTGTAATCTCCTTTGGAGTCCAAAATCAAAAACATCTCATTCTTAGACTTGCCTCCAGCTCCAGTATATAAATAGTGTTCTAATGGAACCGGCCTTTTTTGTGTGCTAATTACATATATCTTTTTCTTTTTAATCTCTCCTACCCAGTTGGCAAATTGGATTGCATTGGGAACTGTAGCACTCAACATGATTATGCTCACATGGTCCGGCAACATTATAAGAACTTCTTCCCATACGTGTCCACGCTAAAATATTGTATATTATCATGTCTCTGTCCGCTTCTTATATCATTGACAGCTAGCAAGTGAAAAATTATTTCTACTTACCTCTTCATTATTCAAATAATGAATTTCATCGAAAATCACCCACTCTAAATCTCGAATCACATCTGATCCATTGTAAAGCATGGAACGCAAAATTTCGGTGGTCATGATTAGACAAGATGCAGCAGAATTTATTTGAACATCTCCGGTAACCAAACCCACACTCTCGAAACTGTTTCTGAAGTCACGAAATTTTTGGTTCGACAACGCTTTAATGGGAGATGTGTAGATTGCTCTGAAATCAACAACAGGAGATTGCTCTGATTGAAAACAAAATAATGCATGTATAATCTGCATCTAATAAGTTTAAAAACAAACCTGGTCATATGGCTCACAGACAAAGCAATAGCATATTCTGCTACTACGGTTTTGCCCGCTGAAGTATGTGCAGCAACAAAAACGTTTTGGTGACTTTCCAACCGGACGATTGCCTGTTTTTGGAAAGTGTCAAGTTCAAAGGGATATTTGAAAGCCATGTTGGGAACTTTTTCTTCGAAATCATCCATAGGCTTGGAAATATCCACCATTTCAGCCCAGGGTAGAAACATGGAAGGATTTGCAGAATAGGATGTCTTGCTTATTTTCAAAACTGGTCTACTGAAATCCTGCATTAGAATGAAACACCGACAATGATTTTTTTTTCATGCTTCGCATGATTCAATTAATGGAAGAAGTGAAAACCCAGGATACGAACCGAAGACTGTGGAGGCGGACAAATGTCATCAGGCAATTCATTCAATTTTGAATCAAGAATATGGGTTCTACTGGCTTTGGTCTCCTTTTTCGGAGCTGGAGTGGATTTCTCTTTCCAAAAGTTAATCGGTTCTTCTGGAACGTTTTTTTTCTGTTGTTGGATTAAATATAATATTATAAGAAAAAACAAAGAAAAATTAAAATAATTTAATAGGAAAAGCTGAACAACGCAAGTTTAAGATTTACCGAATCATAAGATCCAATATCCACCTGTGAATCATATTGTATTCCGTGTAATCCTCCAGGAAATTTCCACAGAAATTCTGTATGAACATAGGTAAAAATGTACCACAAATGCCATGGATTGCTATGCATAGAATAGTAATCGGCTGGATTGAATATGGAATGGAATGCCTGAGAGAGAGATGGAGAGGGGGGAGAAACTTACTAGTCGGATCGAATAAATCCTCTTCATTTTCTACATTTAAAGATGCATTTTGGTCTTCTGCGCACAAAGATTGCTCGTGAAAACCACCAGGCATGAAAGGATAATTGGTAGAAGATCCTTTGAGACCATCAGTTGACGCCCCTGGAGCCCTTGCAAGTGACAAGGAGTTTTTGGCTGTTTCTCCAACACAGTCTCCTTCAACTTCTTGGAACGATGTGAGCTTACCAGTTTTCAAGTCCCTGTTGACCTAAAGTGCAATAAAGATAAATAAAAAAGTTATTAGACAGCAACCTTACGATTGAAAAAAAAACAGCCACAACACTTTACCTTCAAATCAACAGCAACTTCTATGGGATGAAACTCTATTAGTTGTGACGCATCTTTCGGCAAAGGCACATTTTCCAAGCTATGATTTAGTTTGAAGGACGGTAGACTTTCAAGTTTTCCAGTGTATTTGAAAACAGTATCATGAAAATTTGGAATCACCGGAGGGAAATCGAACTAAAATAGTCAATAATTAAACGTAGTTAATATTCGCAGACTAAAAACAGGCTAAGTTAGTGTTAGTAGTGGGGAATAAGCTGGATTTGTGGAAAAAAATCTTAAACACGCTTATAAATACAAAAATTTTTATAATTAAAATTTTTTATACAAAAAACCTTTGCGGCTGATAAAAAATTCACATACCACAGGGTCCATTTTCTTCAATTATACTCCCCACCGAGGAGTAAATTTTTTATTATTTTATCGTTACACCTTAACTAATTACAGGATGAATGAAGTGGACCAGATCACATAAATCACAGGTACAAATTTCAATTTAATTAATAAAAATTTAGCTGGTCCAAAAACTGCTGGAGCAAGTGGAAGTTGATAAAGTTTACAAAATTTATGTGTCAATTTAAAAATAAGTATTCCCGCGCCTAAAAGTGACTTTTGCTGCGCCAAAGACACTGACAACGGCGACCAAATTATGCAAATTCAGTCCAGAAGAATTTTAAAAAGTCGTCCAGAATTCAATATGGCGGCATGGCAGACATGTTTGTTGCATGCGTCCGAATTCACAAAATTCAATGTTCCCTCAATGATGATTTCCTATTCGATAAATACGCCCGCGAACATTGTACGATAAATGCAACCACACCAGAACAAGCAAAGTTTACAAGTATAGCTTATACGTGGTTGGTGGTTGTATGAAAAGTAAAATGGCCGACCGAAATGAAATTAAGTACGAATTGTTCTCTAAAAAAAAAGGATGGCGGGATTTCTACTTTGCGTACATGACACCGATTTTAGCGCAGATGGCCAGTCACCCGGTTTTTCAGATTTCTGTGGCAGTCAAATACAAAAATAAGCATATATATTATAACTACAAAATTAATCCCTGTTCTAGTGATCCTGTTGAATTCATTTTGCTTCTTTTGCTACCTGAGTAAATCAGGAACTCACGTAAACCATATTTTACGGTGTTTTAGCGTAAAAAAATTCAAATAACTTGATCCCCAAAGACCAGTGCAGATTTGAGTGTGAGGATGCCTGTAATAGTTTCAGAAGCGGAGTTAGATGAATACTTTAACACCTGTGCGTCAATTTTAAAGGAGGCTAGCAAGGTAAAAACAATTACATTTTTGTATATTTGATTTCTCGTGGTTTATTTCATACTCCAGAGAGGTAAGGGTTCCGAAAAATAAATTGTAAACAATGGTAACCATCAAAATATAGTTTAATGCTTCGTGAAATAGTTAAATAAGCAGGATATGGACGGAAAAATCATATTCGAATTTGGAAAGTAGTGATGAAAGAACTTTCTGACTATGCATCAAATTTCGATGAATTCTGCACTGGGCAGGGTAATCTAATGTAAAGAATTGTTTATTAATAGCTTTGATTGCACGTCATTGTAGTCTGTCTAGTCTGTAGTACTAGTACTACAAATAATAAGGTTTTAAGTAGCACTAGGGACTGAAATGAATCCTTTTAAATGCTATGCTGAAAGGGAATGCTATGCTCTATTTGCACTGAGTGAAATCTTTTTTTGCATGCATTCAGTTCATAACGCTGCGCATCTACTGTATAGAAAATAGAATTGAAAATCATGAAGTAATAATGTATTTCGGAATTGCATTCATTATATTCTGAACCAACTATTAGCTGAAACCAATAAAAGTTATGATGTTAAATACTTAGGTTGTCGTGGCTGGATTCAATGGAGGTAAAAATGTACAAACGAAATCCTGTCATAATGATCTGGTGACAGAGACCGATGAAGAAGTAGAAAAACTTATGATTGGAAAATTAAAAGAGGCTTTTCCTGAACACAGGTGGGTACCTTACTTATAAGATATTAGTTCTCCACATTCTACAACGTGCAGTCAAATAAAGTACAGTATTGAACATATTCTATAGATTTATTGGGGAGGAAACAACTGCGACAGGTGTGAAAAACGAGCTCACTGACGCCCCAACATGGATTATAGGTTTCTTTCTATTTCTAGTATAGAAATACCGTACAAATGTCTCCTATAACTTATATTCCTTTGTTTGATACCTTATGACTTGAGATCCCGTGGATGGAACAATGAACTTTGTTCACACGGTCCCATTAGTTGCTATCTCAGTTGGGCTCTGGATTAATAAAGAGCCGGTGATTGGATTCATTGTAAATCCAATCGTACAGCAAACCTATTCCGCTCGTGTTGGCAAAGGGGCGTTCCTCAATGGCGAGCCTATTAAAGTTTCCGGAGCACAGGGTATCAAATTACCCCTTCGAAATTCGAAAAAAATTGAACATCTAAGTCTTATGATATTTTTTGTTACAGAGCTATCGGAAGCCCTAATTGGTACAGAGATGGGGACTTCCACTGACCCCAAAAAACTATCTGTTGTACTAAAAAATCTGACCACTTTTCTGGGGAAATGTCATGGGTAGGTTAAAAAAATCTCTATTTACGGGAAGGGTTTGTGTTTGATAGAATCCATTATTGATCAGAACGAGATCATTGGGAGCAGCAGCGCTAAATATGGCCTCTGTAGCTGTTGGATCATTTGATGCGTATTATGAATTTGGATTGCATGCATGGGATATGGCTGCTGGCGCATTGTTGATTCAAGAAGCAGGTGGTACAGTAATTGACACTACTGGTATGTTTTCAATTGTTTTAAGTTTTGTTTTTATTGATCTCGGTATAAAAAAGGCTAATTATTGCTTTTTCAGGTGGTCCATTTGATTTGATGAGCCGACGTGTGGTTTGTGCTGGTTCCAAAGAATTGGCTCATCAGATTGCTTCTCAATTAGTACAACTTGAGCTCGAAAGAGATTGAAAGTATTTTCATTGTTTTTAGATTCATTAATTTTAAAGTATTAATCTTTTTATTTTTTTCGCAATGATTTTCATTTTTTGTGCTTTATTTTCTTTCCCACTGTGGTATCTTCTCTGGACCGTATGCCATTGTAAGAATTTTCATACGGTGCTTACTTGCTTTTCATTCCGTCAGATTATTTTGAATGTTATTAGCGATTGTTTAGCAGACCTATCAAACAATTTCAGCTTATGAAAATATGAAAAATCAATAATTTTACAGAAATTAAAAGTGACAGGAGAAAAAAGTGCAGCCAACATTTTTTAAACAACGAATAAGCATTGCAGTTCAAAGAGGAAACTATGCGAGCGTGCTGGGCACCATACCTTATGTTATGAGACTCAGTCATAGAACTGTCCATTCATTAATTGTCAATTAACTTATTTAATTTTGGGCAATAAAAAAAGCTGATTGACTTCGGTGATTTTGCAGGGTATTTACTTGCTTTATTTTTTTCGAAAAAACGCAGTCAGTATACTGTAAATTGGTATTAAAACTCCAACCTAAATCAACTCAACTTCAACTCATATACATAACTTCTCCAGACTGAGGGGTCTTAAAATAATAAGGCTACAGCTACAACATAACTCCACGAGCACTATAATGTTATGGACATTGATAGCTTCATAATGAAACAAAAACTGAAATGTATTTTATTTTTTCGGTGGTTAGTTAGATTATTAACATAATTTTCTTTAATAATGACTATGGTCGAAAAAAAAGCATAAAGTTGTTCCCGTCGGGTTTTGGAGAAATTCATACGATTTTCAATAAATAGATGGCGTTCATGTAACTAACTTCTTGGCACAATACGAAACAACTGGAACTGGAAGTCAAAACTACATTGCTATCATTGCTATATGCTCTTCTTTAATTCTTCAATCAATTAATGCAGCTCTGTCACAAGTTTTGCTTGAAACACGAATTAAATACTGCGAAAGTGATGTTTTTTGAGTTTTTTTTCGTACATTTGGACAGACACAGAATCCAAAATATTAAAGCTTGGCAAGTTGATATTCCTATCCCGCATTTGTAACATTCGTTTCTCCTCCACTGCCAGCTTTTTTGATATCATTGGAACTTCAAGTTTCATGGAAAAATAAATCGCAATAATGCATAAAGTGAGAGAAAGTGGGAAGAAAAGAGAAATCAGAGTGGAAAATTTTTCATTTAGGATTTAATAATGCAATCAACCCTGAATAAAATATAAATTTTCACTAACTAAGCAAGTATGCATTATATATTAGATTATACATGCTTGCTGAGTGAAAATCCATACTTTAGAATTGATTGCTTTAATGCTACTTTGCTAATTACTATTGATGTTGATATTCCGTTGCATATTGAAACTAAAATGTGTTGTTATTTAGAAAAGTCTAATAATTGATAAAACTTATAAAGATATTTTAGTACCGGGTTACTGTGGTTCATTACTAGCTATAATAAAATACTTCCCTTTCTGGATTGCATAGATTATTCAAACTCCTGACTATCCTGAAATAAGGGAATGAATAATGATAGACTAACTGAAAACATGGTAAAGTAAAACCTGTGCCCAATTGGGCAAAGAATAAAACCGCCGCTCGAAAATAGCAGTCTCGCCGCAGATATCTACACTGGTGCACTCGTGGTTTCCGCTCCTCCACTGGAAGCGAAGAAGTGAATATTTGAACTTGTAGATAACTTTGAGATAGTACTACACGAAAAATCATTAGCAATCTTGATGTCATTAAATCGATAAATTGTCACACAGTCTCGCAAAAAAAGGGTGTACATAATTTCTCAATCTGTTGTCACTTGGGAAGTGAAAAATGTCCTCCAGTTTGTTGGTTTGCAAAAGAAGACTCAATAGTTAGCTACGTAAGAACTAACTATCATTGAAATCCTGAGCAGTTTTAAATTCAGATCAGTGTTTATGTTATTGATAAACATCCCAATTTTTTATCTGCAAGATCAACACACAACCATTTGGATACCAGAGGGATAATTGAGTAGACTATATTACCGACTAAACGTTTTGTTTGTAATTCTCTGAAGCCAAATCAAAGACTAGCCAAGAGAAAAATCGTGACCCATCTATCTAATGGGCTAATAAACTTTCTTCAAAAGTGAATCACTGCCCATCCGTTTTGCTGTACTTGGTTGCCACATAAGTAACTATTGAGTTTGTGTGATGGTGCTGTGTCATAATTCCACGTTTCGTCGATAATTAGCACTACCCTTCCCAATCCACATGCATCACCAATAATTAGGTAAGTGTTTTCTCATTTTCTACTACAGTTAGTCTATGGCTGGCAATCTGATTAACCTGAAATTATATCACAGAAATAAATAAATCAGTTCAGTTCTAAATTGGGATTTTGCAAAGATTATTTCAATCATCATAAATTATACAAGAATGTTTATGACGCATTGGTAATTTAGTATTTTTAGTGTCCATTGAAAAATCTTCGTTCACCCTTCAGAATGACTATCAACTATTACAAAATAGTAAACAAGACCTATATGTGTACGTGTATACATGCATGAAATGTGTAATTGATACCCACAATAAAACTATATTAGGGGATATAAAGATGTAGGAGATCCGATACATTTGTGTAGCTGCTGACATTTGATCCAGCAAGGAATGGGAATCAGCTGTTAAAGAGATAAATTAATAATTCTCCCGCCCTGCAAATTGTAGTTGAGTTGCTCAAGGAATTAATAATGTAAATTTATAGAGCAGACAAATGAGCACTTTGTGCATAAGCTACAAAGTGTATCTAATTTCTCAGAATTCTTAATAATAAACATTCATATGAAATGGACAGTGCTGTGTACCCTACCAAAAAGATGCATTATTTCATCCACATTATGCTCAATATTTAAGTTGGCAATTTTTCTCGGATACAGAAACTTTTTTCTCTCCACTAAAATTTTAAATCGTTTGTTGCACTTTCTATCCTCAGGTTTAATTACTCAGTCATGGAATCATGAAATAATAGCATGTTATTTTTTAATTAGCCTTTGTTTGCATAGCATAGTCGGTTGGCAACTTCTTGTTAGTCAAACAGGCGCATAAAATTATCATTAATCAAGTAATCCGCGTATAAAACGTAAAAGACAAAGTTGGCTAGTTTTTAAAAGTTTATAACTCTGTATGTTACTTTGAACGTCAAGTTTAGCCTTTTTAATGACAATTAGTTAGTTAGAACCCAAGTGTACGCCTTGAATTTCACGGTGTAAACTTTGGAATCCCCATTTCAAAAATAATGTGAGGGATGTAAGTTTATAAGTATTTGCTCTGTAACCAACAAAACGGGAGAGAAAGCAACAGAGATGAGAAAATGCGGAGAGAGAGGCAGACTGCAGAGCACAGACATGGAACATACAGGTTGGTGGAGTAAGTTTTTAGAATGCGTGGCGCATGGCAGCTTCTATTTTCCCTACGATCATCATCATTGAACTTAGCCACTCACTTTTCTTTACCTTGTTCGTTCCTTTTGCAACACATTTAGTTAGTGGTCGGTCACAGTCCTCACTCACACAGTGTTCAGTCTGTGTTCTTCTATCGTTAGTAGCCCATGTACTTGTTTAACTGCAGGGTAGTAGTTTAGTTTCGTTGATCAAATCATCTGAATGGGAAAAAATATCTGCACAAATTAGTCTCTTTGTCTGTGTTACTAATTTGCAAGCCCCAGTGTCTGTCATCATTTGCTAAAGTGTCTAGCTGTTGTCAACACTAAAAATTTTGTGATTCATCTCTTATGAAATACTTTTTAACATTGATGGTAAGCACCGTATATAAGCCATACGTTTTGAAAAAATCAAAAAAAAAACTCACTTATTCAAAATTTATATATAAATGTGCCCCACTCTCAATTCATTGGTATGTAAAATGTGTTAAACAAACTTGTGTAATACCATCTTGTAAAAATATGTAGGTTAGCTCTAGCTGTGCTGAAGTTCAATTAGGGAACAAAAATCATACATATGAGAAACTGCATTACATTTATCACCATGAATGTTGCATATATGAATTTTTAGGTGCACGCTTTGAAAGCAAACAACGCTCAACTCATATGATGATGGGGATTACCGACTAAGAATAATAAGCAAACTTATAGCCTACTACAATAATAAATAACATGTTGCCAATGTGCATGTGGGAAAGATTTCTGGAATTTTAGATTTTCATACTATAGTAATTCTGGGTAGTTGGTAATGTGCTATACGAAAGCAATGCGGTTAGTTAGTTAATTAGTTGGTTTACTTTGAGGTTCGGCTCACAGTAGTCTGAAACACAACATTTGGCCTTCCTTGGATCTTGCATAAGATTGAAATCTAAATTTTATATTGTAGGTGGAAAGTGTTGGTGTAAGTTTGTTGGTTAGTTAGGGTGTGCCCAATTCTCTCAGACTACATGTGGTGATTTTTAACCTGTTGTTTGGTTCCTACTGCCAGCTACCACGGTATGAGTTAGAACTGAGAAACGCCAATCTCGTAAAACTTATTGATTGCGTGAAAGTAGATCGTGCTACTTGTCCGTAGTAAATGCATTGCTCTATTATAACCTACTACATGTACTCACATGCAAATAATTGCCTATAATTTTATGCAACTTACAACTCCCTTTGTATACAACAAAGTCTTGTATGGTCCCAAATTTAAGTGTGTAGGTATTTTGGAGACTAATATAGTGGAAAATCGAGTGATGTTTGTGGACATTTTGTGTTCAAATGTTTACGTTTCTGTACGGAAATCTACTTTCTTTTCCATCATGCTTGATATGCGTTGAATAGAAAACATGAGTTCTCTCCAAATTCCCTCACTTTTTATTTTATTCGCTATAGACATGCATACATTGACTGACTGAGTTGTTAAAAAGCTTAATGATTGCATGCAAACAAGTTATAAATCAGGGAACAATGTAATATTTCATTTCAACTTTTTTCCCGTGTGATTCGTCATGATTTTTTAAAATTTTGTTTCCATTTTATGCATACTTATGTGTGCGTGTGGGAATGAGTTTTTGAACTTTTCGTTAACAGTAAATGTATGCACTAACTAACTACTATTACTTGTAATATTTGGGAACAAATTCATAGAAACAAGATTCAAGATCCCATGTTCAAACTTTCTGTAATTCCCAGTCTATTTAATTCACATTCATTCTGATAGCATAAAAGTTATGTAACCGCTCAACTGTACACTTTCATAATGTCGTTACTACAAACTAAATTAAATCCGAAGGCTTAAAATATTGAAATATTCCATCTTATTCTCATTATTTCCCATACATACTACTTACTATGCATGTATACGTTTTTTGAACCAACTTGATAGAATTCACAAAACTAACTAACTAACCAACAAGCAAACAAAGGGTTAAATCCATGCTGTGATATTGGCATACTAAATAATAGTGCCGCAAACTTTATAGTTCTCATTTGTATTGTTTTGGAACGAACCAACCAAGTAGGGCTCAAATGATTCGCACTGTGTGTGTGATGTACACTTATGGAGTCATTCTTCTCACTTCATTTCAGACTTACTATGCATACTAACTACATGGAGAAGGTAGCAACAGCGTATTTTAGTTAGCAGTTGTACAACAAAACTCCTTCAATGGGGCTAACAAAAAAGATTGACGTCATGAGAGACGCACAATCCCAAGTCCTAACCAACATGAGGGAACCAACAAAGCGTATATAATGTAGTTGTAGTTTGTGGTTTCAGTCACTCACTCAGTCAGTCAGTGCGAGCAGAATAAGAAAAGGAATACATACACAAATATACATGGATGGAGGAATTGCTAACTCACTTATACTTGCCTCCATGTATATATGGGCAATGGGCAATGTGTGCAAGTAGTCATAGTCACTCACTGAATGGCTCAAGCATGTGCAATCTATTTTACCGGAGTCCTTAATTTAACTCTGGCTCCAATAACGCAAATAATTGCATCCTGGTTACGTTTCACACATTTTCATCGTCAGAACAAAATGGGCCACATTTTCCCCAATTCCAGGAGACTCAGCTCACCAAAATAAATAATGCACACGTGCAGATTGGATTTTAGGAAATTTGCACTGCAGAAACCATCAATTTGGTTTCTGGCTAACTAGCTAATTGGAAAGGCTTGCTAAATTTTGTCATCTGGAATATTAGTGGCAAGTTATATTTAGTTAGTTGCTTGGAGACTTACTACTGGTTTTTTTTAAATGTTTGATACTGACTGAAGTTTTAATTTGCGCTCTGCAGTTGCCAGAATTATATTGCAGACAATTTTAAAGAGAATTTGACTTTTCACCGAATTAACTAACTAACTGCATTGGCCCATAGGCTACGAGCTAGCTAACTAACTGACTCAAATGATATTAGTTCTGGTGAGTGAATAGTAATTTCCAGAATAATTGATATTTTCGAATAGGCTGTAAATACAGCCGTACAAAGTGGATTTGTTGCCACAGTTTTATGTACTAGTTACGAGAAGTTTCTTCCTTGATTCTATACGTGAATTAACGGCTGTACACATGTATCATGGAAGAAAAATAATGGAGATAAGGTGACTAGTTGCATTGCATAGCAAACTTGTTTTTTCCATGCAGGCATTCATGTTGTGTTGTTCCATGCTGGCTCCATACGAGCATAGCGATGAAACGAAGGTAAGGTAGAACTTTGGTTAGTTAGTTAGTTAGTTAGCTGAGAAGGAAGGCAAACTAGTCAGTGAGCAGAATGTGTTGTCCAGTGCCCATTCCCCATCATAATAATAATATCAACTAACTATAACATGCAAAACAGACTGGACCCAATAATAATGAGAATATCTCATTGATTGAAACACTTCACATTACATTCTCCTTTTGTGTGTGTGTGTCCTCACTCTGTTCGTGCATTCCACAGTCAATTATAATCTATATATTATAGTTATCTATCTATCTGCAGTCTGTAGGTATTGGTTTGACCACAATAATAATAATGAATTGAGAGTGAAGCATTTCTGGTGAGTTGTTTTAAATGTGTTTCAAAACTGTATGCATATACAATATATTTGTATTTTGGTTTTATCAGCTGTGCTGTATACGAAACATTCGGTGTAGTTAGTGAGTAAAACTCGTCGAGCCAAATAGTTTGCAAAGAAAATTTACTCTTGTGACTTCGAATCCTGAATGATTGATATGGTGAAAAAGTGCTTACTGTGGGAAAATTTGTGTAGCTTTTAGTAAGCTATTGTGCATAATCAGAGAGTCATGAACAAAAGAAGTAGATTCTTCCTATTTACGTGCAACTAAAAGCAAGTCGAGAAGGAATTTTGGGGGTGCACATACTTGTTTGGTAAGTTTTCGTATGAGTTATCATGTATCATACATTTTTTAATGTGGAGACTTGAATTTGGTGATTATTAACATGGAATTATGTATTTTAGGGTGTCTGAACAATTTACGACCAATTTATCCGACTTGTGCAATTTTTCTATGGTAAGAAATTGGTGAACTGTTTTTTGTGTTTATTGGGCGAGAATGCTTTGTGATGCGTTTTAAATTTCTTAGCTCACCTTCATGTAGTTAACGTATGATTTTGGATTCCTCTCTTTATCCATGCCGTCGCACATGGAAATTTTTTGTTCCCATTTGCTACACAGACAAGTAGTGTAGAATGTGCTCAATAGTATGCATTTGTGGTACTATATTAGTAGTCAAGTGTGAATTATAAAATATGAAATAGCTTAACAGATTTGCATTGGGAGTCCTTTGAGTTACAAACATTGAAAACTTAATGCGGTTTTAAAAAATGTTAACCACAATTTGCTGCAGTTAAAAATTGTTTGAGTCAGATTGAAATGAATAGCAATATGGATTTTAATATTTAAAAGCATATGCATGACCCCATGTATTTTTTGTACCTCAAAATTCTAACCTGTTAATAGTTTTGCAAACTGATTATTAGCTTTAATTTATTGCTTTGGCGGAATGCAAAAAGATAAGGATTTCCTTCACAGTATTTTGTTTGATTTGTTCACAGGAAAAATGACGTAAATTGGATAGGTCAATACAGTGACAACTAAATAGAATTATTGTACGAGCTAAATTGGAGAGACAATTCACAGTGAGTCTCTGACAAGTGTCAAATTTGAAGTGTGCAACTCTAGCTACAAAAGGGATTCAAAGTGGTAGACTACAAATCGCAATGGGATGTTTTGCCAGTAAAGACAAGTTGAGTAAAGAAGACTTGGACTTTTTAAAATCACATACACGCTATGACGAAGCTACAATCAAGGAGTGGTACAAAGGATTCAAGGTATATTACACAACTCATGCAAGCAAATTCTACAGAGCTTATGTAGCGAAAAGTATTTTTGTTTGACAGAACTCCATTCTTTAAATAATTCCATGTTCTTTGCAATGAGTTCACAAAGTATTCTGGAAATAATGTATATGTTTTTGGAAAAGTTGAATCTACTCAACCTCGAATATTTTTTGCTGCATAACTCAATGTGGAAGCTCTTGATTCAGTTATAGTATAGATCACAAACTTATTTTGTGAATTTATAAACTTTTTTTTGGGAGATCGGGGTAGCAAGAAAATGTCTATGCAAGGATGTAATGGGAATACATTTGTTTTGTGTTGTTTAGCAAGATTGTCCAAATGGACAGCTAACGCCTGCCAAGTTTGTCGACATGTACAAGATGTTCTTCCCTAGTGGGAATGCTGAAGAATTTTGTGATCATGTCTTTCGCACATTTGACATGGACAAGAATGGATTTATCGATTTCAAGGTATGCGAAATAATACAATTGATATTTTTAATTTTTGCAACTAAAATCAAATGTTTTAAAATTAAGGTTTTGTATTGACGTATTTTCACAAGTAATTTTTGTTGAAACTGTTAAAAAATGAGGATTAAATGTAAAGTTTAGAAAATGACATAGTTCCGAAACTGTTATAGTTAAAAGCCTAGGCAGTAGGTTACTCTTTGTCTGAAATGTGTGGTCTGGCTGGCCTGAGGATTTGGGGTTGGAATCCTGAAAATGTGGTTTTTGGTTGCAAATTGCATTTCATATTTGGGATCCCATTTTGCAGGAGTTTCTACTAGCTATTGACGTGACGTCATCCGGAACTCCGGAGGAGAAGCTAAAATGGGCTTTTAGAATGTATGATGTGGATGGGAACGGAGTCATTGATTTACAAGAGATGCAGAAAATTGTTCAGGTATGTGATGTTTGTTACATCTTCGGAAATTCCCTTACCATGTAGAACACAATGCTCGCCTGGTGGTCTCGGTCCAATACTTTTAAAAGGTATCCATTCCTACTGTTTTTTAAAAAGTGTGTCAGATCCATTATGATCTACATTTACTTGCAAGGGCTATCATATCTTCATCTAGTATGCCTTCAAAAGTACTTTTTGCATTCCTTCTGAATCCCATGTCCAATATGTTTGTTCTCCTCAGCCCCATTCTGAACAAATTGAACGTGCATGGAATATTTAGTTGGGTTCACCGCATCGTTTTGTCCCAAAACCTTGTGTAACATAAAACAGAATGTAAAGCTTACATCTCATGTCTAGCCAAAACGACATCTCTACCAAAATGCTATCCTACTCAAACTCACTTTTAGTCAGTAAGATGCAAAAAGATCTGTACTTTGGAACATCCCATATTCTCCATTTCTCCAACCCGGGAATTGCCCCGAAATGTTGCTTAAAACATATTTTACAGTTTTCTACCTCCATTTTGCTCCTTATTTAAGAATAAATGGTATTCCCAGTGAAGCCTTCAACTCTTTCCTCAAAGTAATCTAAAACAATATTCTGGTAGTGATGCCAAAAACTATGAATGCAGCATTTTATACCTTGCTTGCTCACTTGCTACACATCTCCCGAAAGTTGAAAAAGTTATTTCCAGGAAGAAGATGGGACCCGTGAAAGTTACGTGGTACTATCTGCTGGCCCACACAATAGGCTCCATCCTATTAGAGCGGTGTGAAGATTACCTTTAGTCTGTGAGCAGCAGTATTGAAACTGTATGGAATTCTAATACCATCATATATACTTGTACTTGGAATTGAGAAAGGAGGGCGCATGTCAATCATCCACTCACTGTGTGTGTATGTGTAGTGAGCAGTTGATCATAAAATCCATCCTAACTATTTCCCATAATATCCCGTCTTCGTCTAGCTGTGTAATCAAACGTGCTCACTCACTCACTCACTTGAAATTCCATTTCGTTTCATTTGTATGGGCAACATGGTTGTCAGTTTAGATAGTTAGTGAGATATCATATCTCTGGTAGTGAATCTCCAGGCTATATGTAGTAGTTAGTGAGGTTTTTGGGTGAAACCATTCAAATTAGAGGATTTGAAATGTTTGGAACCATTAGCTATGCATTATGTAGTGATTGATAGCAGCAAGTTAGTAACTAACTAACAAATATGATGCGAGGGATATAATTTGTATTCATGACAGATTTATCGATTGCCTATGCGATGTGTGATGAATGTACATAGTAATGTGTGGTGGTGGAAACATTGGTTTTGAAAGTAAAGTAATGTTTTTGGGATCCATATGAAGAACTAGAAGAGTGTTCGTTCCATGCATGCACGTTCTGTGTACACTGTTGGAGTTTGGCAAGTTTTCTTCTCATTCCGTGCATGTTATTTTAACAAAAGTTAGTTAGTTAGTTAGGCAGATTGTTGTCAAGCACGGGGTCCCATGGCCTTAAGTTAGTTGTTAGTTTTCGTCAGGCAGCAATCCTGTTGCTACTTTTATATGATTCCCTCTCATGTTTTTATTATCATGCCCTTGCGTCACACAAACTATTTATTATTTATCCAGGAATGTTGAGTTGGTAGCGAGGATTGGCGTATTTGCACGGGTTTGCCATTTTTGGTTGTAGTACTGCCACTGTGTGTAGATTTGAGTACGCGGTAGCTTCATGAAATCGTGTTAGTTTGTAGTAAATAGTATTAGTTTGGGAACAAACTGTGTAGCATGCCTCGCCCGACACTATGCAGAGTCATACATATGGAGCTGTAAAAATGCTAGTGTAAGTCAAGTATGAAAATGGTAGTCGTTAAGAATGCATTGCACCAGAATTAACTTTTTGATTAAGGGTAATTTTTAGAAACCGATGTACATAGTTCCACTTTTGTATCGGGGATTGGAGGAAATTTGGTTTGCATTAGTGTTATTTCAATTTAAAGGGAATGTGACAAGTTTGCAAGCAAAATTACAGTTGGAAATGGTTCCCAATTTATTATTTATGATGTCAAATGTGTTACCCGAGAAAGTGCTACACTTATTTTTTATTGTGATTCACAGTTGGACAAATATAGAATTCACTTTCTACAATAGAAAAACTGAAAAGCACTTTGTGGTAGCCATAAATGGCAGACAGAAACCTTTAAATTCTGATTCATATGTAATATACTCTACCGGGACCGTAGGCAATGCTCTTACCCTAAAAAAATGTAGCTTTTATATAACATTGTCGTCTTTATTTGCAGGCAATCTATGACATGTTGGGCACAAATGCTGCAAATAGGCCGCAAGACTCGGCAGAAGAGCGAGCCAAGAGTATTTTCGCCAAAATGGACGAAAATGGAGATGGGCAACTAACACAGGATGAATTTCTCAAGGGTTGTCTACAGGACGAAGAATTATCCAAAATGCTCGCACCTGGCTCCTACACATAATAAAATAGAGCATTCAATTCCCACTCTCTGCTATGTGCTATATAATTTTAGTTATCGTTTGTTTGTTAGTTAGTTAGTTACGCATATGATACTATAACTATGTCTGCATAGCTAGACGATCCATTATTTTTTTCGTTGTTGACAGTATCTCTCCTCCGGTTTTCCAGCATTCATCGACTTTGATCACCTCTCATAATTCATTCCTACTGCTGCTACTCATACTGCTGAACTTTTTCACTTGTGCGTCTTTCAACACCACATTAACAGTATGTTAGTTTGATGTGAAGATTCTAACAAAGTTCAAAGGTCTTTTCAATTGACATTTATATGAATGCTTCATCCTATAGCAGTTTCAGAATTTCTTTATTCCCATGTACTGGGAATATATATTGAGGAATCTCCTGTTCTAATATGCATATTGATATGCTGTTCCAGTGATAGGCAACTTTTCGAGTTGGACTCTAAGTTGCCTGCAATACTTGACGTTTTCAAATAGTATGCATTCACTATAATGTGTAGCAGTAATAGTAGTTCTGTTTTTGCTTTGAGCCCGATACGGGGCTTACGTACCCGTGCCACTTTATTTTGGTGTATCGCGATAACTTTCAAACGCCTCAACTGATTGACTTCAATTTTTGCGGACGTTTCGATTAAGCAAAAGAAAGATGGGGGAATGGCGAAAAATTTATATTGGAAAAGGTTTTCAGCTGTTTTTATGCAAATAGGGTGGAACAAGTATAGAATAGTTAAACTCACATATAAACGCTTGCGTACAGGAACATGTCTTCAGACTATTTATGTGGTGTAGGTATATGTCTTCAGCGACCACTACAATCATCATAAAGCCGTAAATTTGGTAACCACATACGGATTTTACAAGTTGACTGAACCAAAACAAAGTTTTTTATCAATAATAAAGTAAAACTCCGTTTATAAGTAAAATTAATTTTCTTTTAAATAACCTAACCATAAATTGAAATAAAAGCTGAAATTGTGATCGATAAAAACTATCCACCCCTCTGGAATTAGTAACGCTATTTGTGCTAAAAATGTTTGAGAACCCACTGTCCCTAAATTACTGTAGAACTATGTTCACAACTGCCATCAGGAATATTAAACAAGTGAAGCTTTAGTTTACGCCACTAAACACCAAAACCGTATCGTTAAAAAAATTTAAGATCTTTAAAATCCAATAAAGATAACATGCCAATTATATTGCTACCTGTGCTTAAAGGTATTTGATTATCAACTGCAAATTAGACGCTTGAATTTCACAGTTTAATCTAAAACACTATAATTTTATCGTTAGAAAACTTTTACAAGGATTTTATTAGCAGCAGTTTGTATACTAGCTTCACCGTGCAGCAAATCAGACTGGTCACTGCTCTACTTAACCGGTAAAGTATCTCCAAAACTTGCAATGCATTTTTTTTACCAATTTTTGGTTAAGGCGTGAAGCTCAAAAATCATAGCGTTAAAAAATATGCGCAGATTTGTCAGCATGTGCACCCTTTAGAGGCCATTGGTATTCATCCCTGACTAAAAATGTTGGAAGCGTAAAGTCAATCTGTTAATGCGTTACATCTGTTTTAACTCCTGTATCGGGCTCAGTCAATTTCCACGAAAAGTTGTTTTAAATCAAGAAATGTCATATTCTGTGAATGCTTACGTGCATGCATGCCGTGAACAACCTTTCACGGCTTTCACTTACGCTAACTACTTGTATAATTTAATGTTTGCAAATTTTGATTTTGGAATATGTGGTTATTAGTTTTGTTACTGGAATGATGCGATCCCAGAACTAATATGAGTAGCCGAAGATTTTGATTCAATTTAGTCAACTTGACTAACTTAACTGGTATAAAAAAGTTGAAACTTTTCAGATAAGCTTATGGCCACTAAACATTTGAAACAAATAACACTCTGGACGAACAAAATATGAAAGCATTGATTTTTTTCGTTCATTGATTCCTCAATTTTTAAGATATTCAATTTAAACGTATGCCTAAATGATAAAGAGAAAATGCTTACAGTGCATAACTCATTATTTGAGAAACCTAAAACTATAGGTCCTGTTTTAAATATCTTGGACTTGCATATAGTGTGAGTTGAGCCAAATATCTTGATTAGAAGTGACGAAGAAAAATGTTTTTTAAACACCTATACACGGTATGTTTGCCTTTCCCATGCTTTAAACTATATTAGAGTCTTAAATGTAACAATAATTTATAAAAAAGTAAAGATTTGCGAAATATCTTCTTTCTCACTTTCACATTTTTGAGGCATTTCTCATTTCCTTCTAGAGAATTTACGTTAAATATTTTAATGGGGATTTAGTTGAACAAAATTCAGTTTTCACTTGATGGCACATTTCGGGATAGAATTTCGACAATTTTGAACTACGCACATGGGAATTATGGAAATTTGAACAAAACGAAGCACTTTGATCCTAATGTGAGATTTATGAGATTATAGTGCACAAGAAAAGTGTTTGACATCTCAGTTTTCCCTGTGGAATTAAGAAAAAAAATGTGTCTGTGTGCGTCGTTTTTTGATATTTTATATGATGATCGCTTATGGGTATATCCAACGTTGTAGCTCAATGCTGTGCTGTATGTATGAATGTTGTTAGTTTCATGAATTATGAATTGAATAGCAAGGCTACAAGATATCGGAATTATTATCCACGCCACGCTATATGTATGATTAGGGTCGGAGTTGGAAAAATGATTTCCCTGCCCTACTTATTATCGATATCGATGCTATTTATAATACGTACTATGAAAAATGGTGGATGTTTGTTGTACATTGATTTTTGTTGCATTCCTCTGGGTACCTAAAAATTTTTCCCCCTTACATGAAATCCATTCCATTTGCTGTCAACTTTAGTAAGGATCATAATTAATTTTAGTTATCGCATTTTTTTTAAAGTTGAAGGGATTTAGCGGACCAGAACCTCCCTAGTCATGTGCATATCCATCTGTGATTAATAATAATGGATTAACTGAATATGCGACGTATTAACATTTTTTGTGCTCCATTCCGTATGCGTGCAATCTTACATTCTTTATCAATCATTCAAAAACTGTATAATATATCTTATTTGCGAACTGTCTAACTAGATTTAAATTGGATTTTTTTT
>Ga0210040_10001158_pt1 | contig 40763 bp, 35 predicted proteins | sample CryGeyCG12114_NA_FD_185462 | JGI IMG/M metagenome (GOLD analysis project Ga0210040, IMG submission 185462) | Groundwater microbial communities from aquifer - Crystal Geyser CG19_WC_8/21/14_NA (SPAdes) (version 2) | ecosystem: Environmental > Aquatic > Deep subsurface > Groundwater | place: USA... | reverse complement strand
CCGGAATATAATTTTCTCTCTTTTTATTTATCAGGTTGCGTTTTTCGGCAAATTTGCTGTAACCGGTATAACCAATAAACAAAGCTACCGGCACTAAAACCGCTCCAAATAACATAGATACTTTGGTGTCGAAATATTGGTGCAAGGCAAAAGCAGCAATAATTAGCGAAAGAGAAGTTCTTACAAAAGACAGAAAGGTTCGGATATTAGCAAAAGAAGTACGTTCGATGGACATCAGGATCTTAGTTTCCTCATTCGCTTTATCGCGCAGCTTGAGATCCCTTTTAATCTCTTTTCTTAAATCCGTAGCCATCAAATTGTAATTATTTAAAGTTTTTTTGTAATACTTCAAATATATATACTTCTACTATATAGAGGTGATGTTTTCGATGAATTAATTTTTTTGCAGGTTAAACAAGGCATTATAGGCCACCAATAAGTATTTGGGGTTATTGGTATCAAATTTTCCATTCTTATCAACGGAGTAAAATAGTATATAATTTATCGGTTTAGGAAGCGCTATTTCTAAGCAAAAACAAAGCAAAGAAAGAAGAACAAAACGAACCAATTACGGGCATAAAGCTAACAAAGGCTTATCTTGCTTGAACTAGTAAAACTTCGCGATAGATAATATTTTGCCCTAGCGCAACTTAAAAATAACAGCACAGCTTTTGCAAAACAGACCAACGGCTTACTTTTTAGGAATATCCATGCAGGGGCCTTCGTAGTGAATAAAAATATTAATCCAGATGGCCCGCGATACCCTGAACATAATCGGCAGCATACCTAATACAATAATGACTACGGCAATTAGTACCATGGGCAGGGTTATTTCTTCTACCAGGAAACTAAGTACCAGTAGAACCCCTAAAAAAATGCCGGTACTTAAAGCAAAGCTTACGTACATGGCGCCGTAATAAAAACCGGGCTCCGGTTCAAAGACTTGTCCGCAACACGGGCAGTTGGCATGCATGTCCGCAAATTTAGGGCTATAAAGGTTGCTGCTTGTAAACATATTGCCTTCGCGGCAGCGCGGGCACTTTGTCCGAAAAATACTTGATAACAAGCTTACTTTTGAATTTTTCATAACCATAAACTTTATGCCCCTTATACTTAATTTTCGTATAAAGGTGTTCGGGAGAACAATATTTTACCAGACGAAACGCTGTAGGGTTGTTTTAATTAAGGTAACAGCCATTCTTGGGAGCTACCATTAGTACCGTTAAATATTAGTTTTTACGATAATTTTTTTTGCTTAAGTTGCTGACTTATATTTAGCTATAATTAAATTTTACCCCGATAAGTATTCTAATTGATAAAAGAACAAGAATTGGTTTTCTTTACAAAACATGGCTTACCAAATAAATCCAGCAGAATATTTTTTAACTAAAGAAAAAAACACTGGCGAAATATTTGCTCTCGAAACTAAATATTATACTCTTTTTATCAGCTGTCAGCCGCACCTTTTATTCCCGGTATTTAAATTAGCCCAAAACCAACCCATTGATACCGCTGGCAAATTCTTTAAACCCAAACAGGAAATGCGCCTGCTGGAAACTTCAGAAGACCCGAACAACGAACCACTACAGAATTAACTTGTTTAATTTTACTTCAGTCGTTTATTTGAATTACCCGGCCAATCTGCCCGTCCTGCAGCCGGACTTTAATGCCGCGCGAATGATAAGGTGCACTGGTTAATATATCTTTTACCACCCCGGGCGTGCGTTTGCCGGTGCGCTGATCTTTTTTCAGGATAATTTCTACGGCCAGTCCAGGGTAAATATCACTGCGGTTTTGCCCATCCATTTACTTTCAGTTTTAAGAAGTGTAATTGTTGTTTTTGTTTTCCGGTTGCGCATATAAAGATAGCCCGTAAGCGGCCGCCAGCACATAAATCATTTGGGTCCCGGCCGTATTCCAGTCTTCTTTTAAGGTAGTACCAAAGAGCAGGGCGGCCAGTAACAAGCCGCTTAGCGCAAATCCGTACCGGCCGGCTTTCCCGCCGATTAAGAGCAGGAGGCCCGCACTCAATTCCAGAAAAGGCAGCATCAATAAAAAAGGTCTTACTAGTGTTTCGGGTAAAAGGGTATCGGCAAAACCAGCCGCCATTTTAGAAACAAAGGTATTTAATTTGGGCAGGCGCACTAACCCGTGCATCAGCATATTGATGCCAAATGCTAATCTTAAAATAAATAAAGCCGAAAATATTTGTCCAAACTTAGTCATTTTAACTGCTTTTTGCCTGCCTGCAAAAGTATAGGATACTGCTTTAAAACAACAGTTAATACCACAAAATATGTATTATGCCCGCATACTGCAGTTTGCCCAATCAGGGAAACCCCAGCTTAGAAGCAAAAGATAAGCTTGCTTCTAAGCTGGGTTTAATTACGCGTGATACCTTATTTAGAACTTAACATTAAGTATGTTATCCGGCTACATAAATTCAAATTTATTCGCCCTAAAACAGTACTAAGTTCCGTTACCTTACGGCCTGCGATTGCTGGTATTGCGGCTTGAGCCGGGCTTTAAAATGCTGCATAAATTTATTTACCTTCGGCGCCGTTACGCTTATAATGTAAGGGTTGCTTTGGTTTTCTGCTATGTCATAATAATCCTGGTGATAATCTTCGGCCGGCCAGAAAGTAGTATAAGGTTTAACTTCAGTTACTATTTTATTGGCAAATGCTTTTTTGGCCTCCAGCTCTTTTATATAAGCCTGGGCTTGCTGCTGCTGTTGGGCGTTATGATAAAAAATAGCCGAGCGATACTGGCGGCCTACATCGGGCCCCTGGCGGTTTAAGGTTGTTGGATCGTGCGCGTAAAAAAACATTTCCAGTAGTTCGGGATAGCTAATTACCTGCGGATCGTAGTAAACCTGCACCGATTCTGCGTGCCCGGTTTCGCCGTTGCTAACCTGCTCATAAGTTGGGTTCTTTTCGGTTCCGCCGGCATAGCCCGATATTACTTGTTTTACGCCTTGTACCCGTTCAAAAACCGCTTCGGTACACCAGAAACAGCCGCCGGCAAAAGTAGCCATTTCGGTACCAGCCAGTTGCTCCGGCGTAAGTTGCACCGGTTTATGGGCGGTTTGGGTTTTCCGGCTGTTGGCATCGGCACAGGAAAACAACACCATTAAAAGTATCAAAAAAGAAAAGTGCTGCAGACGAATCATAGATTTCTATTTAAATAATGGGCTGTAGTAACGGCAAATTAGCGCCACTTATACAAACACCTCATATAGAATAACCAAAAACAACGGGTAAAGTTCGTTTATAATATCATTTGTTTTAGTTTAGAAAAGTAACTTTCAGAGGCTTGGTCGCAACGTTCAGAAAGGTTAGGCTGGTTGCATAAGTAAGCAGACAAAATGAATTTAAGCCAAATAAGAGCGTGAAAGTTTATAATGTAATATTTATTCACGCATTCACGCATAGAACTTAAATTTCGGGCAAAAAAAAGAGGTACTTGTGTACCCCCCTTTTTACAAAACAAACAAACAAAAATTTTAGCGACGATTAGATCTCGCCATAGCAATATTTTTAATATCTCTTTTCTGAGTCAACTCGGAGGTAAGCACATAACCAACTTGGCCGTTTACGGTTACAATGGTCCAGTTTGTATTATGTTTGCGAACAACTACGATCTCGTCGGTGCTTTTCAGAGACTTTAATTGTTCGGTAGATGTACCCGCCTGGCGGTACATTTTTACATTATCAGTAGCGGCTTGCGCTAATTGCTGATCGGGTTTGGCAAATACCAAAACAGTGTTAATTAAAAGGGCGAGGGTGAAGATGAGCTTTTTCATGGTTTTAATTTTTTAATTGCTTACTGCTAATTTTTTATAATCGATTTAGAGCTTAATTACTGCCTTTGTTTCTGAGTTTGATTTACGCTTTGGTATTTGTTTCAGAATTAGGCCAACGGGTAATGAGTGTTTTACAAGTGGTGTGCCAATTAGTAAAAAGTGCTTCTGCTGCTTTTAAATGGCTGTTTTTATTTAGTTTATAGTTATTTAGTGTGCGTTTCCGTACAAATTCGTTCGGTTTTGTTACAGTTTATCTGCTTGTTTCAGTAACGTGCTACCGTTGCCTGCCGAAGCCACGACGGATAACAACAAAAAAGCAGTTAAATCTCATAGTCGTAGTAGTTAAAATGTATCGTAATTTGTTCGGTAAATAGGCCGGCAACAGCAGTTGCGGGTACGGTGCAAAGTTAGATAGCCGGTAGGCACGCAATAGTTAAGGATATATTAACTATTGCTAAGGAAGCGTTAAAGTTTTGTTAAGGGACGCCGTTTTCGTAGTGCCTTAAAGGCGAATAAGTTTGGTTACGACAGCTATTTTGCCGGTATTAAATCTTTGGGACTTTTGCGGGCCGTTAACTCAGAGGTTACTACGTAACCCACTTTATCGTTAAAAGTAACCAAGGTCCAGTTGGCGTTATGCTTCCGGATTACTACCACGTTGTCGGTGCTTTTAAGCGAGGTAACTACATCGGAAGAAGTGCCGGCTTGGCGGTACATTTTTACATTGTCGGTGGTAGCGCGGACATGAGTTTGTCCATCTATAGCAAATGCCAATGCAGCATTAATTAAAAGGGCGAGCGTGAATAAGAACTTTTTCATGACATTTATAGGTAAATTTTAAAATTGATTTATAGGAACTCTAACTTTTCTATTTCAAATGGCCTACCTTTAAAAGCCGGTTACCCGTCTGCGCTTCTGCCTGATGTTAGTAAGATGCAACCACTTCTTTTAAGGTTGCCTGGGCTACAAAATTTTATTTACTTGGGCTTGCTTATTCTTCTTTTCTGGGTTCACCAGCTTGCCGGTAAATAGTTACAGCGTAAGCTTTATTTATTTTTGTGCGTTTTTAACTTACTGAACAGTACAAAGGTGCAGGCTAATTTCTGAACTAGAAAACCAGGATGAGTGAATAGCTGGTTTAAAGCGACGAACGGCAAAAAAAAGCGGTTGAACTGCCCGGTTTTGGTCGTAATTTATTCTTAAAACAAGCGGTGGGTACATGCTAATTCAGGCCTGTTTTCGTTATGCATACACCGTAAGGATTTAGGTTAGCCTTAGCCAAAACCGCGTACAATTTTTAAGTTTATTTTAGCTTTTGATATTTACCTTTTATGAAAAAACTGATCTTTTTGCTTTGTTTATTTTCTTTGCCGCTTTTTTCGTTTTCGCAAGTAGGGAGCGACGATGATCCGCGTACCCATTTCGTGGGCCTGGCCAACGGCCAGAAAGTGTATGCCCGGCGGGTGCAGCTGAAAAGTCCTTTTCTCAAAAGCAATTATTTCCTGCTCGACGATTCTATCAGGTATGAAGTAGGTGCCGTAAGATATTACCAGAATGAAAATGGTTTTTTCCTCAAGATCTCCGATCCGTATGGGGGCACCGATGATTTTGCCCAACGCGTACTAAGCGGACGCATTTCTAAATACTATGTTTCCAAAACGTTCTATAATAATTATAGTCCGTATGGGCCGTATGGCTACGGCCGTTATGGTTACGGTGGTTTTGGCGGTTATGGCTGGGGCAATTCGAGCCGACGCAATATTTACTTTTTTTCGAAAGACAACGGCGAACTACAAAATTATAATTACAACAACCTTCGCGAGGCATTAAGAGATAACCCGGGCAGCTTGGAATTAATGGATCAATACCGGAAAAGTAAATACCTGGAAACCGGAGTATCTTTGGCAGGTGCCGGTTTGCTCATTTATGGCTTTACCCAATCTTTCCGGAATTCAGCTAATACAACAGGTTTTCAGGTGAACCCAACGGTATATGCCGGAGCCGCTTTAATTAGTATACCGTGGTTTACCGGCATCTTTAAAAAAGATAAACTAACCCAGGCCGTAGAGTTGTATAATTACAACCAGAAATAATCAACGCTTAAATCTTAAAACATATTAGTTCTAAAATCCCCTTCTGGTTGTAGAAGGGGATTTTTTTGCCGATGGTATAGATGTAGGTTTTGATAGATTGATGCGGAACGGGCACTTGCTTTTATGCTGCTTTATAGAGACGAAAGCCGCTATTTTACTTCCTGCCATACAGATAATCAAGAATAAGATATTAAATCAACCCCGCTGTACTTTTCCTTTTAAGTCCCAATGGCTTTTTAAAACGGTATTTTCATCGGGCGCGTACTGAATTTTACGCGCATACCGTTCGCCCATAATACTTCCGTCCGGATTGCGTTTGCCAATATATAAAGTAACCGGATCGCCGGCTTTATTGGTTATAAACGTAATGTCCTTACCCCGGAAATTATCTTGTACCGAGCTGGATGGCTCGTAGCGTTTGGCTAATTTTTGTTCTAAAGCAGATTGTAAAGACATATTAATTATGTTGGATACTGCTACTTTTACGCTGCTGCCTAAGGTGGGTTTTTACGTTTTATTTTTAAAGCTAAGCGGCTTTATTTATTTTTGTTTATATGTATGCTCTGCTTAAGTTCCGTTTGATAGCTTGCCGCTTGGTGAGTATTTTTATTTTAGCCCAATTGGTGGCTTGTTCCGGTTCCGGACGGTTTATGCAGGAAGGCAAAGCTTCTTATTACAGCAATAAGTTTCAGGGGAAAAAAATGGCCAATGGCCAGCCTTACCGGAAAGGCAAACTTACGGCCGCACATAAAACCTTACCTTTCGGCACCAAAATAAAAGTAACCAACCAGCAAAACGGCAAAACGGTAAAGGTAAGAGTTACCGACCGGGGACCTCATGTAAAAGGCCGTATTGTAGATTTATCTTTAAAAGCCGCCCGCAGAGTAGATTTAGTAAAAGCAGGCGTAGCGCCGGTAAAAGTAAAAGTTATTAGAATGGGCAACGGTGCTGCCGGTAGGTAACCTTAGTTTGCATTTTTATTCCTATACATTATTCTAAGTAGCAATAATAAAGTATTCTCCAGGGTTTATCCCGGCCATATAGGCGTCTCTGCCGAAAGAGTAATTCATTGTTGTTTTAATTTGGGGCGCGGCTATTTAACAATCAAATACCAACAAGAATGAGCTAAGTTTATTTTCTCTTGTCGATAGCCTACCACCTTTGCGGCAGCAGCACCTTGATTTATAAATAGAATAGCTATAAAAGCCAGAAAATAATATCACTATCCTGCTGCACTTCATATATTTATAAACTGTTTTTGCTAAGGCAACCATATTGTCTCTTACCGGGTCTGATTTAGTAGAAGGAGATGCTTCCTGGGCTTTGCTTCGCTCCTTTTTTAAACTTTTTCTATATCTTTAGTATATAATTTTACCTGCATGAAACATAGCTTTACTCTAATATGTTGCTTTTTATTCTTTATTCATGTAAGCGGACTAGGGCAGGCTCCTAAATCAACGCCGGCTATGGCGGCTCCCCTGGCTCCCGATAAAAGTTTAGAGTTTATCCAGAATAAAAACCAATGGGATAAATCAGTGCGGTATCGGGCCAACTTACCTGGCGGCCATTTATACCTGCAAAGCCAGGGGTTTTTATATAATTTTTACGATAACTCGGCGCTGGCGCATCAGCACGCTAATGCGCAGGCCCAAAATGAACCCGGGTCTAACCAGATTAAAGGGCACGCTTACGCAGTTACTTTTTTAGGCGCTACGGCAAGCCCCGGCCTCGACGGCAAAAATGCCACGCCAACTTTACGTAATTACTTTATTGGCGATAATCCGGCTAAGTGGGCTTCGGGTGTGAAAGCTTACGAAGAAGTAAATTATCAAAACCTGTATCCGGGTATTTCCATGCAGATCTACGAAAAAGAGGAGCATTTGAAGTACGATTTTACGGTGCAGCCCCACACCGACCCAAGTATTATCCGGATGCAATACAAAGGTGCCGATCAGCTAACTTTGGTTTATGGCGATTTGCATATTAAAACCTCGGTAAGCGAAGTAATCGAGAAGAAACCCGTGGCTTACCAGGAAATAAACGCTGCTATAGTGCCGGTGCCGTGCCAGTTTAAACTGGAGCAAAATGTGGTTTCTTTTGTATTTCCGGAAGGATATGATGCTGCCCAACCCTTAACTATTGACCCGACTTTACTGTTTTCTACTTTTTCAGGCTCTGAGGCGGATAATTGGGGCTTTACGGCTACTTACGACAATGTAGGCAATATGTATTCGGGCGGAATTGTGCTGGGCATTGGTTTCCCGACTACCCTAGGACAATGGCAAGGTGATATTGAACCAATTGGTGTAGCGGATGGTAACGGTGGATTTGATAGTTATACAGCCTGGGATATTGGTATTCTTAAATACAATCCGAACGCCAGCGGTAGCTCGGCCTTGCTTTATGCTACTTACCTGGGCGGAAACCGCACCGAAATACCCAGCAGTTTAGTCGTAAATAGTAAAAACGAGTTGCTAATTTTAGGTGCTACTAGTTCTTCCAATTATCCTACGACGACGGGGGCCGAGGATAGAACTTTTAATAATCCTAATTCTACTGGTTCTGCTGGCTGGATATCGCCCTTACATGGCATCTTGTTTAGCCAAGGTAGTGATTTATTCATCAGCCGGCTAAGTGCTGATGGCGCTAGTGTGCTGGCTTCTACTTTTTTGGGTGGTACCGGCAACGACGGAATATTTTCAGAGTATCCTAGCTTCAGGCAACCCGTACATGCTTTAGATAAGAATTATGGCGATCAGTTCCGGGCTGATATTATAACAGATGCGGCAGATAATGTATATATTGTATCTTCTACCCAATCAGCTAATTTTCCGGTTACAAATGTGTTTCAGCAAACCTTTGGCGGCGGTACCAACGATGCCATTGTAGCCAAACTTACTACCGGCTTGGCGTTGGAATGGTGTAGCTTTTTAGGCGGTGGTGGCGCTGATGCGGCTTATTCTATTCAGTTAGACAGTAAGAACAATATATTTATTGCCGGTGGTACTACCAGTTCCGGCTTACCCGGTACCACCGGGGCTTACCAAGCTACTTTTCAGGGTGGCCGTGCGGATGGCTTTGTGGCCAAAATCAATAATAATGGCACTACCCTCGAACGTTTGTCTTATATCGGCACCGATCAATACGACCAAACTTACTTTGTACAGTTAGATCAGAATGATGATGTGTATTTGTTGGGCCAGAGCTTAGGACAATACCCGGTTTCTGAGAATGTATATACCAATGCCAATGGCAAGCAGTTTATTCATAAATTAAGCAACGATTTAAATACCAGTATTTTCTCCACGATTTTTGGTAATACCAATGCCACGGCTTCTAGTCCTGCTAATATTTCGCCTACCGCATTTCTGGTAGATAACTGTAGCCGGATTTATGTAGCGGGCTGGGGCGGGGGAGCTAATGAAGGGTATGATAATGGTACTACGAATAATATGCCTGTTACTAATGATGCTTACCAGAGCACTACCGATGGCCGAGACTTTTACTTGATGTTGCTTTCTCAGGATGCCCAGAATTTGGAATATGCTACGTACTTTGGTGGCACACAAAATGAAAATTCATCTGGAGAACACGTAGATGGGGGCACCAGCCGTTTTGACAAGCGGGGGTTTGTGTACCAGGCCGTATGTGGCGGTTGCGGAGGATCTTCTAATTTTCCTACTACGCCTTCAGCCTGGTCCAGGATTAACCAGGCCAGTAATTGTAATAACGCCGCTTTTAAATTTGATGTGAATGTACCCATCGCAGTAGCCGGGAATGATGAAACTATCTGCGGGAATCAACCGGCTTACCAATTAACCGGTTTTAGCCCAATAATGGGCGGCACCTGGTCAGGGCCCGGCATTACCCCAACTGGTACGTTCGACCCTAACGGCCTGGAAGGAACTATCACCCTGACTTATACCGTAAAGACCGGTAGTTGTGAAAGCATTAGTACTAAAACTATAACCATTACAGCCGTTGAGCCAGTTTCTTTTACAGGTTTAACACCGCAAATTTGTTTGCCCGCCGATGCGCTTACTTTGGTTCCTTCGGTACCGGGCGGCACTTTTACCGGGCCGGGCGTATCCGGTAATACTTTCGATCCGACCGCTGCCGGAGCCGGTAGCCATACCATTACGTATGCGATCACTAACGCGGGAGGTTGTGTTGTAACCAGCAGCCAAACGGTAGCCGTTAATATCCTACCGGAAGTGATAGCCGGCCCCGACGAACTTATTTGCTCCGGATCGTTTCCGGTTATGCTTACCGGCTTTTCGCCGGCGGGTGGTACCTGGTCGGGCACCGGTGTAAGCGCCAGTGGTTTATTCACGCCCAGCGAAACCCTGGTAGGTACCTATGTGCTTTCTTATACTGTAGCCAACGAGTTCTGCTCCGTTACTAAAACCAAAACTGTAACCGTAGATCCAACAATCCAATTTACGCAGGGGCCGGTTATCGGCGTTTGTCCGGATGCTCCGGCGTTCCAAATTCCGGCTATCACTCCGGAAGGCGGTACCTGGTCGGGTACGGGGGTAAGTGCGGGTGGCGTATTTACCCCGGGTTTAGGCCTCAGCGGCGCCAATATTTTAACCTATTCCGTGACCTTAGGCGCTTGTGCGGGCATTAGTACCCAGGAAATAACCGTATATCCGCAGCCGCTTATAAAAGCTGCTGCCAAACCTACCGAATGCGGCACTGGTATCAGCATTGAAGGTTTTATACCATTTACCGCCAACTTTACGAATGCTACTACCGGTGCTACCGGCTTTTTATGGGATTTTGGCGATGGCGCAACTTCCAAAGAGGCCACGCCATCGCACGAATATACTACCATTGGTCAGTACGAAGTAAGCCTGACGGCTTATTACGGAGAAGGTTGTAAAGTAACCCGAAAAGTAGTGGCGGTGCAAGCCGATAAAAACAAATTGGTACCCAATGTATTTACACCCAACAACGATGGCCTGAACGATACCTTTGTACCCCGCATTACTTGCTTACCTACCGATCTGAAGATATTTAACCGGTGGGGCAAGCTGGTTTATGAACAAAAGAATTATCAGAATACCTGGCGCGGTGAGGGCATTGCGGATGGTATTTATTATTACCAATTAACCAGTTCTAAAGGGCAAATCTGGAAAGGCTGGGTCGAGATTATCCGGTAATTGGGTAAATCTTATCAAACGAAAAAGGGACCTGCTTTTGCGGTCCCTTTTTTATATCTATTTAATTTTTGCTTTTATTTATTCGGCTACAGTTTTTACTTCTTCTCTTACCTTACGGAAGAACTCACGGATTTGGGGTTCTTTGATGTCTTTCCAGGAACGGGTAGAATGGATGATTTTCTTGCCGTCTTTAAGTAATTGTTCCGGATGTGCCGGCAGGGTCAGCCAGTCGCAGCCAAATGGCAGGTTGCCGGAGGCCAGGTCGCCTAATTCAAAGCCATAAGCCTTGGCTATTAAGCTAAAAATATGATCTTCTTCCAGATAGCATTTGCCCAGGTTCTCATTGGGTAGGTAACCTTCTTCATACATTTTAATCAGAAAAGGCTCGCTCAAAAAGCAAACGCCTCCAAATACAAAGTCGCCGGCAACAAAATTATATTTAAGCGCTTTTACGTATAATTTTAATACTTCCCAGTTGCCTCTTGGCCGGCGGGGCAATTGCCAGGTAACAGCCTTTAACGTTTCTTTCCGGCCCCAGTAATTATCCCAAACTTTACCGGTATACGCGTTGGGGTACTGACCCGCAATACCCATTTTGGGGTTGGCTTTAAACATCTTAATGGCCTCCACTTCGGGGCCTTTGCCGATAATCATGGCATCCAGGTCCAGGCGAAGTAAAGCATCAAAGCGGTAGTTTTCTACTACGTGGCGGTAAGCATGCCCTACTTTGGCGTACAAGCCGCCATTTTTCGGATAGCTCCTGGGTGAAGCTACTATATCAAGATCCGGAAATTGCCGCAGTAGTTCGGGGCCGACCGTAGCATTTGGCTCCGTAATGATAACTATTTTGTAACGGCAACTGGTGTAATGTTGAATGCTGTGGATGTTATCGATAGCAAAGTCTATAGAAAATTTTGGTCCAATAGGCATTACAACTACCATGTCGTAAAACTTTTTCATATTGAAAAGGAAATTCTAAGCGCTGAAATTAGGAATATTCTATTTAATCTATTTTAAACAAAAGGTACGACCGTTAGTTTAAAAAATTAAAGATTTTGATAAAAAAAGACTAAATAATATAAATACAGGTATAAAATATACAATAAAAGTAAGTTGAATTTAGCTTATAAGTGCCCATCCCTTATCTTTTTCGGATAGAATAGGATCTTTTGTCAGCCAATCAATATTTAATTTCGGATCGCTCCAGAGTAGCCCGGCTTCGGTGTTAATGTGGTAATCGTTATCGGATAAATACAGCATGGTAGTATTTTCGGCCAGGGTGCAATAGCCGGTGGCAAAGCCGCGCGGAATGGCTACTGCTTGTTTGGGATTATCTAATACCACGGTGGTAGCTTGCTGGTAAGTTGGCGAGTCTGGTCTTACGTCGGCAAAAGCAATTTGGGCGGCTCCTTTTACCGCTCTGAATATTTTAGATTCGGCCGCTTCGCCTTGTTGGTAATGTAAACCGCGTAAGGTATGTTTTTCAACCGATACAACATAATTGATTTGACGGACGGTGTATTGATTCAGAAAATCATTATCAGAATTAAAAATTTTCAGAAAAACGCCTCTGTCATCTTCAAAATAATTGGATTCGAACAAGAAAGGACCATTTGAAAATTTGTTTAAAAGTTTCATTTATATCGGGTGAAATAATCTTTATGTTTTTAACTAAACAGAGTTAACTGTTATTTTTCTTTTGCTTATTTACTTCAGATAATGCAATATTTACTACCTGATTTTTTCTTCCTTTAACCATGTTGATGAAAATAGTACTATCAAGAGGGCGGTGGAATACTTAGGGGTAACCAGAATTTAAAAAGTATCACCTCCCGGTTGCCCGCTTGGTGATACTTGTTAATTAGTTAATCGGTTCAAAAAAGTATTAGGCTGTAACCTGGCTGGTTACCGACGACGGACTAACAATGTCGGTGAACACATACCGGAAATCGAATAAGCGTTTGCTGGTTAACAGCTGTTTGTTTTGCTTAAACTCGGCCCAGCTGGTAAGCAGTACCAGTTCATCGGCTTGTTCCACCAATTCTTCTAAAGAATCGATATACGTAATTGGTAAGCCGTATTCTTTTGCAAATACTTCGTTGGCCATCGGGTCGTACGCGATAATATTGGTATAACCTTTCGCCAGCAGTTTTTCGATGATAAATTTGCTGGGGCTTAAACGTACATCGTCGGAGCCGCTTTTGAACGATAAACCCAAGATACCGATCGTGCTTTCTTTGGGCACCACGGCCGCAATTTTATCCGCTACAAAGTCTTTTATTTCTTCGTTTATCTGCAGGTTACCTTCCAGTATTTTCGGCATAAAACCGTTTTCTTGGGCAATGCTGCTCAGGGCGGCGGTATCTTTGGGTAAGCAGTAGCCGCCGTAGCCGCAACCTGGGTATACATAGCTGGCCATAGCGGCCGGCGTACCAAACCAGCGTTTGTCCTGATGCAGAATTTTAAAGGCGCCCGGCACATCTATATTACCAATGTGGTCGCCAATGATAGCCATCTCGTTGGAGAAGCTGATAAGCGTAGACAATAAAGTATTAGACAGATATTTAATGTACTCGGCGGTATTGTACGTTACGTAATGCACCGGCGCATTAAACGGCAAATAAATCTGGTTCAGGATTTCTTTCGACGGTTCGTCTTCTACGCCAATTACAACGCGGTCGGGGTTCATGAAATCGTCCCAGGCGTAACCTTCGCGTAAAAACTCCGGGTTAGAAGCCAAACCAACCGGTTTGTTGTATTGGCGGTTCAGCTCATCTACGTAAGGTTTTACTTTTTTAGCTACCGTAGATGGTGGTACCGTAGATTTGGTAACGATTACTTTAAAATCGCCTTCGCTTACTTCAAACACATTTTTAACCGCGTCTAATAAGTAGGTCAGGTTGGCGCTGCCGTCGGGGTTGCCGGGGGTGCCTACGCAGATAATAATAGCTTTACTGTCGTTAACCGCTTCGTGCAAAGAAGCATCTACAATAAAATTATTACCCAGTTCTTCCCGCAGTACCTCATCCAGGTGCGGCTCGTAGAAAGGAACTTCGTATTTTTTAATGCTATCTACCCGTTGCTGGTTTACGTCGATGCCGTAAACACGGAAGCCTTTTTTACTAAAGCCTAATGCTGTAGTTAAACCTACAAATCCTAGTCCTAGTACTGTAATCATGATAATTTACCGTTAAAAATGTGAAGAAATTCTAAATAGCGTTTTATGCCGTCTTGTACTAAAACTGTAGGATTGTACTGTAATATTTCTTTGGCTTTGCTAATATCGGGGCAGCGGCGATTTGGATTATCGGTTAAATATTCTTTGTCGGTTGATGTCTGGAAGGAAATTTTACCTTGGTAATCGAATATCTCTTTTCCTTCTTTGTTGAATATTTCAGCAAATTCTTTTACCGACAGCTCTGGCCGGTCCATGCCAATATTAAATACATCGAACTGGCCGTGCAGCAATACTTTCAGGTAGCCATTAATGGCGTCGGAAATATAACAGAACGTGCGGGTAGGCGTACCATCCGAAAGAATTTCCAGATCGCGGCCTTCAATAACAGCTTTCGCGAAATCGGCAGGCAGACGTTTATCGTTGATATTCATGCCGGGGCCGTAGTTATTAAACGGACGGGCAATACCAATCGGCATATTGTATTTCTGGGCAAACAAATAGCAAAGGGTTTCGCCGAAACGTTTGGCTTCGTCGTAGCAGGCCCGCGGACCAATAGACGCCACGTTGCCGCGGTAATCTTCTTTGGTAGGAATAAATTCCGGGAACGGATCGCCGTAGATTTCGCTGCTGGAGAAGAACAAAAAGCCTCTTAATTCTTTATCGGCATAAAAATCCAACAAACGACGCAGACCGGTAATATTCGCATCTACGGTTTCGATGGGATAAATGCGGTAGAAAGTAGGCGAAGCAATAGAAGCCATGTGAATAACAATATCGGCTTCGGCGGCACCCGGAACGTCTTCTACCGAATCGGTAATAACGTTAAATTCGTGCAGTTTTATTAAATCCGGATTTTGATCTACCAGGTTATCCAGCCAGTCTTTGGTGCCGGTTAAAAAGTTTTCTAAAGCGATAATGCGCTTAATTTGCAGTTCTTCGGCAAAGTGGGTAAAGAAGTGCAGGAAATAGTAGCCCAGAAAGCCACCGCAGCCGGTTAACAGAATGGTTGAATCGCGCAGTTTATCTAATTCCTGGGCGGTTAGCTTTTCGTAAATAGCTACCATGTCTTCCTGCAAAATCCGGTTATCGGTTTTGGCTTGTGACGTTTGAATCATAAAAATATTGAGTTTAACAGAAATTTTATTTTGTGAAATAGTTAAGCTAAGACGGTTTTTTCCTGTAGTTCAGGAAAAAATAATTGGGTTTGTTCGCGGTATAAACGTTGCACCAGGTTATCTGCCGGCAACTCTACATCATCAAAGGTCAGCACATAATCACGCGGTAAATCGCGTTTAACCACGGCACCTTCGGCTAAACCAATCGGCAATAGATTTTCCTGGCGGGCCGTAGTCGCATTTTCGCACTGTCCGTAGGTATCATAGCCGCCCAAACCATCAAGTTTCTGACCGGCTTTCAGGTCGGTTTTCGCAAATGTAACCACTTCTACTACTGGTCCGGCAATAGGCGCCATGATGATATCGTTGAATAATACCATGCGGGCAATAGAGAAAGGAATTTCGGCGTAAATAAGGTGATAAGGCGTGTAGAAACTGTAAAGCGGGCCGGTACCTAATTTACCGTAATCCATGTAATGCTGTATTTTAGGGTCGTCGGTGTAAGCAAAAACAAATACGCCGGGACCGGGTTTAGGGCCTACTACGTAGTCCACAATACCGCCTAATTGCTTTAGTTCTTCTACATCGTACATGCCTACCATATCGTCGATATGGCCGTTGTAGTTTAACCCGATCATGCCGCGTTTGGCCACGCCCATACCGGTAGCATTGGCTACGCAGGCCTGCTCAATAGATATTTTCGTACCATCGGCAAACTGGGTTACCATTTCGGGCGTTAATTGCCACCGGACCGCGAAGCCGGCCTGGGTGGTGGGATTCCGGTAATAATCCTGCAAGCCTTTAATATTGCCACAAATAAGCGGCGTTAAGCCCAAGCCTTTTACAAAACGGTACAGGTTCATGATTACGCCCGGCTGGTCGCCATCGCAGCCACTCAGCATTACGCCAGCTTTATCGGCATAAACTTTCAGGATAGGACCTACCGTGGCATCTACTTCCGGGTTAAACAGCAGCACGTGTTTTTTGTGCTCGATGGCTTTCATGATGAGGTTGGCGGCATAATGAATGGTGCCGGTACACTCTACCAAAAGATCTAATCCATCTACTTCGCACAGCAATTCCGCATTTTCGGTAACGGCCAGGCCACCCGCCGAAATACACGCCTGCAAAGAATCCCGATCGTTACAAACCTGGGCGGTATGCCCGGTATATTCATAAGCTTCCTGCGCTTTTTTAATGGTCCGGTTCGCTATTACGGTTATTTCCATACCGGGGGTATACTTCATTACCAGGTTTACCAGGCCTTTGGCCATTTCGCCGGCGCCCCATAAACCTACCCGGATTGGATTACCTTCCTGCTCGCGTTTTTGCAGGTATCTATCAACTATAATCATTTTATATTTCTATATGATTGAATGTATTTTAAAGCCTACTAGAACTATAAATTTAGACGGTAGTCATAGAATTTATTTTGGTGTACCAGGGAGCTTTGCCAGATTTCCACATATCTTCCAAAACGTGCTTATCGCGCAAAGTATCCATGGGTTGCCAGAAACCGGTATGGCGATATGCTGATAATTCGCCTATTTTGGCCAGGTTTTCCAGCGGTTCCCGTTCCCAGGTAGTATTATCATCTTCAATAAAATTAATTACTTCGGGCTCCAGTACAAAGAAACCGCCGTTAATCCAGGGCATTTCACTGCCATCCGGCTTTTCGTGAAACTGACTGATTTTACTTTCTTCGGTTCCTAAGGTAAAGGCGCCAAAACGGCCAGGCTGTTGTACGGCGGTTAAGGTAGCCAGTGTGCCCTGTTCTTTGTGATATTTAATCGATTCCGTAATATTTACATCGCTCAAACCATCGCCGTAAGTCATACAGAAGGTTTCATCTCCGATATAATCTTTTACGCGCTTCAGCCGGCCACCCGTCATAGAATTCTGGCCGGTGTTCACCAAGGTTACTTTCCAGGGCTCTGTATGATTTTGATGTACTTCCATATTGCCGGTGCGCATATCAAAAGATACATCCGAATTATGCAGGCAGTAATTGGCAAAGTATTCTTTTATCATGTGGCCTTTGTAACCACAGCAAATAATAAACTCATCCACGCCATGATAAGAATACATTTTCATGATGTGCCATAAAATTGGTTTCCCACCAATTTCCACCATTGGTTTAGGACGAACCCCACTTTCTTCACTAATTCTGGTACCGAAGCCACCTGCCAGTAAAACTGCTTTCATTGTTTTTAAAAGTTTAAATAATTTAATTTTGACGTGCCTGCTTGTTTTATTTATAGATGGCAGGAGTATACAACTTTAATTTAATTTTTTCTTTTTTAAATTTTAGTTATTAAAAAACGATATAATATTAATGATATTTTTTGAATATAAAATAGATTATATGAAGAATTTTGCAAAAAACTTTTTTTATTGTTTTAATCTTATCTTAATCTGGCTTTAATCTAATTTTAATTTGGTTTTAATCTTACTTGAAAAAGTATAAAATACTTCTTCGGTGCTAAGTTGAACAAACGGAAGCTGGCCGGTATACTAACTTTTAGCCGTTTATAGACCTGAACTGTTAATGCCGGCTTAGGGAGTAACCTAGATATACTTAAAGCTAAACATAAAATTGCAAATAACAATAATGATTGCTAACCCGACCAGACCCGTAATTAAAGTAGAATAAAGGTGTAATGGTTGCACCCGTTAAGAAAGCGGCTGAAATGCTGCACAAAAACAATGAAGTGCTTGCCTGAGATAATAAATAATATTTTAAAACTACTGGTAAATTTAGTGGAGCAAATCCATACCCAAAGCCAGGAGGGCGCCGGCTAGGGTAGCCAGAATTTTATTGCGGTTGAACCGGTGTTCGGGGCTGGTTTCGAAAAGAATAGTGGTAGATATATGCAGGAAATTACCGGCTACCAAACCCGATAAAACATTAAAAACTTGACCCTCCTGTATCTGCTCCGGAATTATATAATTGCTGAATACAATTCCTAAAGGAGAAGCAGCCGCAAATATGAACAAATAACCAAAAGCCTTCCGGAAGTTATTCAGCCGGAAAACCAGGATAGACATAAGCGCGAAAGCGGCCGGAATATGGTGAATGGCAATGCCGGCTAATACCTGAAAAAAATTATCGCTCAGGTGCAAATGGGGCGCAACCGTGCGGTTCTCGACCAGGATGCTACCTTCCAGAAACGAATGAATGGTAAGCGATAGTAGTAGTAAATACGGTACCATACCGGTGTTTCTCTCATTTTCGTGCAGGTGCATGTGGCCGTGTTCTATTCCCTGGGAGAATATTTCCAGCACCAGTTGCAGGAAAAAGCCCGCCAACACATAATAACCTACTTCGTGCGGATTGCCGGCACTCAGCAATACATCGGGCAAAATATGAATAATGGTGAGCGTAAAAAGATAGGCGCCGCTGAAAGCCAGGATTATCTTAAGCCAGCTGTGTTTACGTTGCGGAAAAAAACGCACCAGCCAGCCCGAAAATAATACCGTTAAAAACAGAACCACTATGGCAATGAGCATAGAACCGGGAATTATTTATTTAAAACAAAAGTCATTGCTACGCTTTAATTTGTTTGGCAAAAGCAGCCGCGGATTTATCTCGGCAAAGAGAAACCAGCACAAACGCGCATGACTTTTAAGATAGCATAATAAAAAGGCAGGTTGTTAGCCTGCCTTCTGTTTTAATATAATTAAATATATTTTACTGGTGGGCGACAGAATCCGGTGCGGTTTTAAAATTTGGATTTTTAATTAAGTCCATATCGCAAATCCGGCATTTACCCGGTTTATCGCTGCCGCTGCCTTCGCAACCCATCGGGCATACATAAGCCAACAACTGCGTTGAATCGGTAATGGCCGCGTTTGTAGCGGTTGTTTCGCTCTGGGTTGCTTTGCCATTGTCGCTGCAACCCGGCAATGCCAAGCCACTAGCCAGCAGCCCGAATATCAGAAATAAATGTTTCATATAAATAAATTTACCGGCAGCTTATTACTTAAACATACTATCAAGTAAGCAGCTAACCGGTTAGGGTATGCTTACTCGTGGTTGGTTACCGAATCTTTATTTACGGTTTCTTCTTCTTTACCCATGGCTTTGCCATCTTCATTTATAGCATTAGAATGCTCGTCGTGGTTTAGCTGAACATTTTGCTGCTGATCGTGCCCGCTGTTATCGGTAGCATTATCTAAATTGGGCGAAGAGCGGGTTCCCGGTGGTACTTTATCTACCGAAACTTTAAATTCCGGACGTAAATCGGAGGGCTCGCTGCTGCAGGCCACCAAAGAGAAACCACTAACTATAAGGGCTAAAGTTAATATGCGTTTGGTCATATCAGTAATTTTTGTTTTGTCGAAGTAGCGGTCTTGCCGACACCATGTTTATGTACGAATATTATCCGGAGAAGTCGATAGCAAATTTTTGCGTTTTAAATAAGCTTCCATCAACTTCAGATCGTTCGGGTTATTAAAAATGCGGAAAGGCAAATAAATAAACTGCGCTTTGGATAAAGAAAGTAAAAAATGATCTTCGTTTTTTTTTGCGGTTTTTATCATTTCCCAAGGTACCGGCATGCCTTGGCGCTCATTTAGTTTCATGAGTATCTGGCGGCCATCTATCTCGTAAGACATTTTCTGGAACATTACCTTGTTTTGCTCTACCTGGGTAACACCAGTAAACTGTACGGCCCAAAACAACAGGTACAATACCACAATTAAAATAGCACCGGAAATAAACCACCAGGAAGGCCAGATAAAAGCCAGGCAGGCAACTGCTATCGGCCCGATTATATACCACCATTGCTTGCGCAGCAGTTCTACCATGGCCATTTTTATATATTGGCTGGTTTCCAGCTGGTATTTTTTTGTTTTAATTAACACGGGAAAAGAAATTATGAATTATGAATTAGAAATTATGATTTAAGCCGCGTCAGCTTTTATAATTTCGGATACAAAAGTAGTTAAAATTTAACTTTTAGCAACCAGGTTTTAGCTTTTCGTAATTAGCGGTTAATGCGCTGGTATTAGAGTAGTATATATTTTTGGCAAAGAATATATTTTACTAAAACTCCACTCCTGAAATTAACAGGCGCAAACGTAGTTGATGATTGGAACAAGCATTTAGAAATTAGATTGTTTTTCGATTTAAGAAGACGATTTAGAAGCCTAACCCTCAATCTTCCCTGGAAAAGAGAGACTTTAATTACTCCTGAAATAACGCCTGATTTTTATTCCCTTCTCCTGGAGGAGAAGGGTTGGGGATGAGGTGAATACTTAACTTTTTACTTTCAAAACAGTGTCTGATTATTTATTTTTAAAGATAAAGCGCCTGCTATATAAATACAGTGCTTTAATAACTAAAAAGCTTTCAGACTCAAATCCAGGCTTTTGCTAGAGTGGGTGAGGGCCCCAACCGAAATATAGTCTACGCCCGAAGCCGCAACGGCCGCAATGGTTTCTTCGGTTATACCGCCGGATGCTTCAGTTTCGTATTGGCCGTTTATCAGTTCCACGGCTTCGCGCATTAGGTGGGGCGGCATATTATCCAGCATTATTCTGTCTATCCCGCCGGTATCCAGGGTTTGCTGCACTTCGCTCAGGTTACGGGTTTCAATTACAATAGGTAGTTTTTTGTTGTGTTGGGTTAAATATCGTTGCGTAGCCGTAATGGCTTGTTTAATGCCGCCGGCATAATCTACGTGGTTGTCTTTTAGCATAATCATATCAAACAAACCAAAGCGGTGGTTTACGCCTCCGCCAATTACCACCGCCCATTTTTCCATTATCCGGAAGTTAGGCGTGGTTTTGCGAGTGTCGAGCAGGCGGGCATTGGTGCCGGCAATAAGTTGGGTAAGGTGCTGCGTATAAGTGGCAATACCGCTCATGCGCTGCATACAGTTTAATACCAGCCGCTCGGCCGTTAAAATAGCCTGCGCCCGGCCGGTAACGGTAAAAGCTACATCTCCTTGTGCAACAGTACTGCCATCGGGCATAAATACCTGCATGGTCAACGACGGATCAACTTCCCGGAAAATAAGCTGGGCCAGTTCTACTCCGGCCAGTATGCCGCTGTCTTTTACCAGCAGGCGCGCCTTATTTTCGGCATGGGCCGGAATAGCGGCCAGCGACGAATGATCGCCATCGCCCACATCTTCGCGCAGGGCGCTTTGAATAAACTGGGTGATGGCTGCTTCGGTTAAATAAGTTGGTTTTTCCACGGTGTAAAAGTAAAAAGGCCCGCTGTTAGTTGCGAGCCTTTTTTTACTTTCTATTACAAAAGTAGTTACGTCTGCGGGTTTATTTCTTCGTAAAGTCTACGGTATCTACCAAATACTTGCCGTTTACCTGTTTTACCACTACAAAAACCCGGTAAGCCCCGGCTTTGGTGGTATAAGTGCCAATGGCATAACGCTGACCCTGGTCGGAAGAACCCTGGTGGTTAAACTCAAGGTCCGTGGGCGCATTCTTACTGAAAAAATCTTTTAGTACAAATTCGGCCTGGGTTTTACTATAAGTAGATTTATCGCCATCAAAGCCAATTTCAACGGTATTATTAAAAAAACGGGCCAAATCGCGGGCTGAGCCACTTCGAATAGCCGTTGTAATTTCGCCCGGCACATCGGCCTGGGCTTTTGCTGTACTGGTTCCCAATAGTGCTACTAGCATGAGCGACCAAACCAGAACAAGCTTTAAAGTTTTCATATAGATCGTATCATTTAATATCTGAAAGATAGCCAAAACTATGCCAAGCGAGCGCCTGATCTTAAAAGTTGATGATCTTCGGGCCCACAAATTAATAAATAATTTATACAATTTACCACAGTTAAGTATATTTGCACCATGGATAAAAAGGTAATATTAATGATTCTGGATGGCTGGGGCATCGCTACCAATCCCGAAGTTTCGGCTATAGATAAAGCCAACACTCCTTTTGTTGATTCGCTTTTTCAGAAATATCCGCACGCTACGCTGCAAGCTTCCGGCGAGGCCGTAGGTTTACCGGAAGGCCAGATGGGTAATTCGGAAGTGGGGCACATGAATATTGGGGCGGGCCGTGTAGTGTACCAGGATTTGGTAAAAATAAATAAATCTATCCGGGAGCATGAATTAGGCCAGCGTACGGTTTTAACCGACGCGTTGGATTATGCCCGCAACCAAAATAAAAAGCTGCATTTTATAGGCTTGCTATCCGATGGCGGTGTGCACTCACACATCAACCACCTGAAAGCGCTTTGCTCTATTGCTGCCGAAAGAGGACTCAATAATTTTTTCGTACATGCCTTTACCGATGGCCGGGACACCGACCCCAAAGGTGGCGTAGGATATTTAGAAAACCTGCAGCAGCATTTAGATACCACTGGTGGTAAAATTGCTTCGGTTATTGGCCGGTATTACGCCATGGACCGCGATAATCGGTGGGAGCGTGTAAAACTGGCTTATGATTTAATGGTACACGGTACCGGCACACCCGCCCAGGATGTAATAGCTGCGGTGCAGGCGTCTTACGAGGCCAATGTAACCGACGAGTTTATCCAGCCTATTATAGCCGTAGATGCCGCCGGGCAGCCGCTGGCAACTATAGCGGAAGGCGACGTAGTGCTTTGCTTTAATTTCCGGACCGATCGCGGGCGCGAAATAACCCAGGCTTTAACGCAACGCGATTTCCCGGAGCAGAACATGCAGAAGCTGCCGTTGTATTATGTAACACTTACCAATTACGATGATTCTTTTGTAGGCGTTAAACCTATTTTTGATAAAGATAACCTGAACAATACCTTGGGCGAAGTTGTAGCCAATGCCGGCCGTCCCCAAATCCGGATTGCGGAAACCGAAAAATACCCGCACGTTACTTTCTTTTTCTCCGGTGGCCGCGAAGCCGAATTTGCCGGCGAAAAACGCTTGCTGTGCCCGTCGCCCAAAGTAGCTACCTACGACCTGCAACCCGAAATGAGCGCCAACGATATAAGAGATGCCATTGTACCGGAGCTGCAAAACAAAACCGCTGATTTTATCTGCCTGAATTTTGCTAACCCTGATATGGTAGGCCACACCGGCGTTTTTGAAGCCGCCGTAAAAGCCTGCGAAACCGTAGATGCCTGTACCCAGGCGGTAGTAACGGCGGCTTTGGGCAGCGATTACGCTTGTATTATTATTGCCGACCACGGCAATGCCGATATGATGATTAACCCGGACGGCACTCCAAATACAGCGCATACAACCAACCTGGTACCGGTTATTCTGGTATCTAATGATTATCAGGGTAAAATAAACAATGGCAAACTGGGCGACCTGGCACCTACTATCCTGGAATTAATGGGCATTCCGCAGCCCATAGATATGACCGGAACTTCTTTACTACAACATTAAATTTAAGGCTTTGCAGAAATATTTCGTTTTAAGTTGGGTTTTAAGCTTATTCTTGCTGGGCAGTTGCCAGGATACAAGTCCGGTGTTACCCACCGCAACCAAAACGGAATATTTCGACATTGCCGGTTTTATTCAGGAGCAGGTGCGTTTGCTCAATACCGAGAAACCAGCCGCAATTAAGAGCGTGCAGGAATCAGGAGAAACAACCGAAACCAAGACGGTAAAAAACCTGAACTGGACAAAAGAACTGGAGTCGTTTGCAGAAATAGATTTAAACAAACCGGCTTTTCGCGACGCGTACACCGTGTCGCGCCAGGCACAGCCGGATGGTACCATAACCGAAACTTACCGCCGCAAACCCGACACAGAAAGTGATATTCAACTGGTAACAGTTACTACCAACGGGCAAAAGCAGGTTGCGTCTATTCAGGCTATCCGGGAAAGTGATAATATGCTGCTAGCTAGCCGCAAAGAAATGCAACTCACCTGCAATACTAAAAATAACGTTAACCGCGTTCAGTCCTTTAGAATTGAGGGAGAGCAGAAACCCCTTATATTCGAAAACCTGCATTATATTATTGCTACGGAAATCCGGTAAATGGCCGGTACAATTTTTCTGAAGCAGGTTTTCTTGCCGGATATTACTTTAAGTAAACAGCTCTTATGCCATTTATTCCCGAACAAACCGCTTGTGTATGCCCAGAATAAAATGGCTCCTGCTCTTTTTTTTACTTTGGCAGTATGCAGGCGCCGAAGCCCAGGCCTTAACAGATTCTGTCAAACGGGTTTGTGGCACTACACAATTGCAGCAACAATTACTGCGGCAGTCGCCGGAAATGAAGCTGAAATTTGAAAAAGTCCGGCAGGCCGCTCAGACGTTACAGGCAAGTCGCACGAAAGCCCGTTTTGCCCAGCCTGTTACCCAAATTCCGGTGGTTTTTCACGTGGTATATAACACACCCGAGGAAAATATTTCGGATGCCCAAATCCTTTCCCAACTGGAAGTGCTGAACCAGGATTACCGCCACCGCAACCCCGACTCTACCCAAACCTTACCGGCCTTTAAAAGCCTGGCCGCCGATACGGGCATTCAGTTTTGTTTAGCCACCACCGATCCGGCCGGAAATTCAACCACAGGTATTACCCGCACCCAAACTACCGAAACCGGTTTTGGTTTAAACGATGCCGTGAAGTTTGCGAGCTGGGGAGGCCAGGATGCCTGGGATACCCAAAAATACCTGAATATTTGGGTCTGTAATTTAGAATCTGGTTTGCTGGGACTGGCGCAATCGCCGGGGAGTGCTGCGGCTATTGATGGGGTGGTTATTTACTACAAAGCTATCGGCAAATATCCGGCTAATCCCAACCAGGACTTTCTTTATAACCAGGGACGTTCGGCTACCCACGAAATTGGCCATTGGCTGGGCTTGGAGCATATCTGGGGCACCAACGATAACGACTGCGAAGATTCCGACGGCATTGCCGATACGCCTAATCAGGATGATGCCACCGGCGGGTGCCCGACAGATGGAACCAGAACATCCTGCTCCAATGCAGCCGAGGGTGGTGATATGTACCAGAACTACATGGATTATACCGATGATGCCTGTATGAACCTGTTTACCAAAGACCAGGCGGCTTACATGAATGCCATTATCAGCACGGCACGGCCGGGTTTATTCAGTGCCGTTTCCTGCGCCAATCCGTTGCGGGCTGATTTTAGCGCGAGCGATTCAGTGATTGTAGCCAACGAAGAGGTCGTGTTTTCGGATAATTCTATCGGCGTGCACGCTACCAGCTGGCTCTGGACGTTCCCCGGTGGTTTTCCGGCTACTTCTACCGTACAAAATCCAACGGTTACGTACCAAACTCCGGGAAAATACGCGGTTACGCTCACCGTTAAATACGGGGCGTATGCTGATACCAAGACCAAAGAAAACTATATTTTAGTAACGCACGCCGATCCGCGCGTGTATCCGAATCCCGCGCAAAATTATATTACCGTTGAGATACCCGCCGATTTTGACGCAAGCGAGGTTTTATTGTTAAACGCTATCGGGCAAACTGTACGTTCCGGGGTACCCCAAAATGCTTTATTGCAATTTAACTTAGCAGGCTTACCGTCCGGTATGTATTACGCCAAAGTAGTATTAAAAAATGGCAAAGTTGTTTTGCAGAAAGTAATGGTAATAAAATAAGTACTTCTTCTGTACCGCACTTACTCTTCTGCAATCAATCTGTTATACTGTTAATGCCTTCTACCCGAGTAAAAAGGAGCTATCACCTAAATACATAAGCAGACTTTGTCGGTAAGAAAGATATTTACATTTGCCGGATTTCTTTCTATATTTATTTTATCCTGGTAAACCTGTTCTTTTCGTACTAAAACCCACCACCCCTTATGAAAAAACACTACGCGCTGCTATTTTTTTTGCTATGTTTCTTTTTTCAAGATTGTCGTACCAAAACGCCCGCTCACTTACAGATGACCGTCAACAAGATTCCCGTAATATTTGATACGGACGCCAATAATGAACTCGACGACCAGCATGCCCTGGCTTACCTGCTTTTCAATGGCAATACTTTTGATGTGGAGGGCGTAACGGTAAATGCCACCTATAATGGCGGCAACATAACCCAACACTACCAAGAAGCCGAACGCATTTTAAAGTTATGTAATTTATCCGGGAAAATTCCTTTGCTCAGAGGCGCTGACGCCGGCTTTAACCAGATTGAAGAACATATCAACACCTCCGTTTTTGATGGGGCGGAAGCCGTAAATTTTATTATTCAAAAAGCCAGAGCTGCCAGAGAGCAACCGCTGGTAATTTTGGCCGTGGGTAAACTTACCAATGTGGCCCTGGCCCTGAAAAAAGAGCCGGCTATTGCGCAAAAAGTACGGGTGGTATGGTTGGGATCTAATTATCCCGAGCCTGGCGAATACAACCAGGATAACGATACCATTGCGATGAATTACGTGCTAAACACCGCGGTTCCGTTTGAGATGGTAACGGTGCGCTACGGAAAGCCTAGCGGAACCGATGCTGTAAAGGCAACCAAAGCCGAAATAAATAAAAATATGCCCCAAAAAGGACCTAAAATAGCACTGCCGGTGACAGGGCGCCACCAAGTAGCTTTTAATAACTTCGGCGATTACTCCGTTAACCTGTTCGAACACATACAATACCATGGCACGCCTCCGGCGCGGGCTTTATTCGATATGGCGGCGGTAGCTATCGTGAAAAATCCTGCCTGGGCCAGTGCCCGACAAATTCCGGCGCCTATACTGAAAAGCAACCGTTGGGAGGAAAGGCCGGACAACTCCCGTAAAATCACCGTCTGGGAAAATTTTGACCGGGATAAGATTATGGCGGATTTTTACCGCAGCATGGATCAATACGTTTTGGTTCAGGCTAAAAAATAAAGATTTATTCTAAAGCCATATTCCACGTCTGAACGGGAGTATGGCTTTAGAATAAACCTTTAGAAATATTATAGAGCAAGGTTAATTCAGATCAGAAAGAATTTGAGATTTAATACCATCTAGTATTTACTGTATTATATAAGAACTGCAGCTTAAATAACGTATTGAGTAAACCCGGCAGGTTTTTAAACCTGCCGGGTTTAACCTATGGCAGATGATTTATACTGGATGGTATAACTTTATCCCATAATTGATCTCTTTAAAAACCCGCAACTATTTTTATCTCTAAAACTCTAATTATAAGTATTAGATCTTTTCCAGTTCCGCCACAGTAAAAGCGTTTCGACGGGTTTTTAGTTTCTGCCGGACTTTGGCCACTTCTTCGGTGCTTATTTTTTCGGCATCATTACGCCACGATTTCCGGATAAAAGAAAGCAGTTGGGCGATATCTTCGTTGGATAACTCCTGGCTATAGCCGATACCGGGCATATCGCCGTTTATTTCCGGAGCTTTGTATAAGTGCCCGTTTACACTTACCGGACCGGTTAAGCCAAACAACACAATCGAAATAAGCCGGTCTTTGTCGCCGTTTACCCATTCCGACTGGTTTAAAGGCGGCGCCAATGATTTTACGCCATTCCCGTCCGGGCCATGGCACGTTTGGCAAACAGAGCTAAACAGGGCGACTCCCTTGGGATATTGTTTTAACAGGACTTTGGGGTCACGGTTAGCCTGGGCATTCCGGATACTGGTAACCACTCCTTGTAAACGTTTGTTAATAGCCAGATCGGTATTGGGCACCACAGCGGCTATTTCTTTGCCAAAACTTTCTTCACTTCCCTGTAAATTGCTGATCACCGCATCGGCTACATATTTATTATCCGGGTATTTTTTTACCACTTGCTGTAATAAATTCCGGGCCGCTTCTTTGTCGTAAGATTGAATGTAATTGGCAGCAAAAGCCACGTAAGGAGCGGCCAAAGTATCATTTTGAGTTACCATTTGCTGTAGTACCGGCACCAATTGCGAATAAGAATTTTTATTCAGAACCGATGGCAAAACACTTAAAGCTTGCATGCGAACGGGCCAAACAGGTTGTTTCAATAAAGCTACTACTTCTTCGGTTTGCAGGGTGCCTAAGCCTTCCAGGGTCCAGAGGGCATGTATTACCTGCAACGGATTTTTAGATTCTTTTACGATTTTCTGTAAAGCCGGAATTACCTGCACCGACTTAGCATCTATAAGCATTTGCTGGGCGTTGTCCCGCACCCAGCCATTGTCATGCCCCAGCAGTTTTACCAGTTTCTCCGGTTCTTGGGGCAGTAGTACGGCTTTGGCTTTCTTTTTCTGAGGAACAACTTTGTAAATACGCCCGCAGGCCAAAGGCTGGGTTAATTCCCGCTTACCTATTTCGCCTTTCAGGTAAGAAGTTAAATATGTTTTGTGCTGAATAATACCCCGGTACATGTCTACTATATACAGAGCACCATCCGGAGCATTGTATAAACTTACCGGCCGGAAACGTTCATCTACACTAGCTAAAAATTCTTTTCCTTTGTAGGCTTGCTGGCCGTCTAACACATAGCCTTTTTCGTCGATCAAGTTACGCTTAATCAGATTGGCCGATGGTTCCGCCACAAAAACATTGCCCTGGTAAGCGGGGCCAAATAAATTGCCGCGGTAAACCAGGGGCGCGCAAGCGGCTGTGAAATTTACCAGGTGTTTACTCTCATCCAAAATACCTTCCATGTACCCGCGGTTAACGCCCGGCGTAGGCCGGATGGGGTAAACTTTATTGTCGGCCACCAGCTTTTCGTTAAAACCGGCCACGCCCCGTTGATTTTTATTCCTAGCCCCGAAACCCGGCGCAAAATAATCGCCCAGTAAATTTTCGGAATTGGTGTTGTAATATAAGCGGCCGTAATTATCCTGGCTAATGCCCCACTGCCCCCGGAAATGGGTTTGCTCTATTTCCCATTTGTCGCCTCTTTTACGATAACGCTTGCTGGACTTGGCATTGTAAATCCAGTTATCCATGGCCCGGTACAAACCATTGGGCTGGTGTTCCACGTTGCCGCCTTCGGCATATTTTTCATCTACCAAAACCTTTTTGCCGGGCTGATCATTATTGATTTCGTAGTACCACAAGCGCGGCGGTTCGGCCACTAATATGCCGTTTTCAATCAGGCAGATAGCCCGGGGCAATACCAGCGAATTCAGAAATTCTTTGCGTTCGTCGGCTACGCCATCTTTATTTCTATCTTCCAGAATAACTACTTTGCCGTTCGGTATATCTTCGCCGGTACCAACCGTGTCGGGCATATAACCGGTCATCTCCACCACCCACATGCGTCCTTTGGCATCAAAAGTCATGGCTACCGGGGCGTTTATTAAAGGCTCTGCCGCCACTAACTGCACGGCAAAGCCATCCTCTACCTGCATTTTTCCTATGCTTTCGGCCGGTGAAACAACCGGGGAAGCATTCAAATCAACAGCTGCTGTTCCGGTATTGGCAGTAGCTGTTGTTTGAGCCGATGCGGTTGGCGAACGTACCGGTTTGTTGGTCTGACAATAAAATGAAATACAGGTAAGGAATACTAAAAGAAGCGGATAACTATATTTTTTCATGCTAACTGGTAACTTACAAAGTGGTGGTAAAGGCAATTGATAGGTTAAAATATTTTCACCTTAAATAAGCTTATAACGCTAAGCTTTGAGGGTAAGGTATCGGTGGTAATAAAATGAAAGGGCTTTTAAATACCTGATGCAAAGACTTTTAAAGTATTGCAGCTATTATTTTTTTAAACTTTTTAAATAAGCCATACTTTGCGGCACTTGTATGCTTTTGCTATCACTTTCATCCTCAATATAATAATGTTTTATTTTGGCTTTGGCGGCCGCTTTTAAAACAGCGGCTAAATCTATTTGGCCGGTACCCAGCGCTACATCATTTTCAACCGGTGTTCCGCCCGAAAAGTCGCCTTTTACGCCTTTGCGCAAATCTTTTAAGTGCATGAGTTTAAAGCGTTCGCCGTATTTATTCAGCAATTGCGCCGGGTCCTGGCCGGGGTGGAAAGCCCACAAAATATCCAGTTCAAAGGATACATACTTCGGATCGGTGTTTTGCACAATATAATCGAAGAAAGTACTATTCTGGTAAGGCCGGAACTCATAGCCATGGTTATGATAACAAAAAGTAAGGCCGTGTTCTTCTTTTAGTATTTTGCCCACCCGGTTAAAATCAGCTACTAGTTTTTGGGCAAGTTCTATGGTAAACGGCTCTTTATGCGGAAACCAGGCTACCCGCACATAAGATGCGCCTAAAGTTTTGGCGTTGCGGGCCACTTCGGCGGTTTTGTTCATCATATCGTCGTAGCTAACGCCAAAAGAAGAGCATTTTATATTACGCTCATCCAGTAACCGGCGCAGCACGGCCGGCTCCTGGCCAAACAAGCTAGAGAATTCCATATCGGTAATGCCCAGCGTCTTAATGGTATCCAGGGTAGCCGGTACATCTTGGGCAAAGCTTTTCCGGAAGGTATAGGAAACCAAGCCCGGCGTTTGCGGGAAAAGCAGTTTTGAAGATTGGGCCGAAATAGTTTGCAGACCCGAAAAAAACAGGCCTATGAAAATAAAAAGAGAACAATAATTTTTCATAAATATTAATTTTTTACTTTAAAATTAAAACCCAAAACCAAACCCGTCATTCCGCAGCATCTAACCGGCTGCCTATTGGTTCGCGACTTTGGGAATGATAGTAATAAATGGTAATAATTTGGGTTTTCACCGGTTTTGTTTAACATCACACCCTTACATACTTTTTGCTTTTTGCTGGGCTATGTCCAGGGCTTTGGTGGTGGTATAATATTTAGCTATCATATTAGGCACTTCCCAATCCGGCATTTTACCGGTGCTTAAAAACTGCAGATATTTTTCCGTAACCTGGCCAAAATGCGCTTCGTGGCCGTTATGATATTTTTCGGGCGCTATAGCTAACCAGGCATCGCCTGCTTTTTGAAACTCCACCCCCGGGTATTGGCGCTGCACTTTAACCAAAGCGTTTTTTAAATCTAGTTCAAAAGCTTTCACATCGGTTCCTTTCGCCGGCTCAATGTATAATTGCGGTTTGTAGTTTTGTTCTTTTCCCTGGCGGATAATTAAATTTGCTTTGGTGCCTTTCATCATAGAATAATGCGTATCGCCGGCGCCTTGGGGCGCCTGGAAATTCCAAATGACCGATACTTTGGCGTGCACCCCTTTAATCTGATAATTTATTTCGCCGTTGCAATACACGCCCAGTAAACTATCTTTTTCTACATCTTTTTTCAGATATGCAGGGTAAGTAGCTGTTTGAGTTACCTGTTTAAACTGGCTGGGCGTTAGGAGCGTTTTCCAGCGGCGCGCATCGGCAATTTTAATATCCTGCTGGTAATTAATTACCTGCTCCGGGAAACATTCCCACTGCACCAAATCCACCAGGTGTGTTGTTACATCCACAATACCTTCGCCTTGTTGGGTTACATCAAAAAACCAGGCGGGCCGTTTCAGCGGATTACCCGATACGTATTTAAAAATATGGTGCACGCTTTCTTTGGTAATGGCTGGCTCCGTGGCAGTACCTTGCTGTAAAGTGCCAAATACTTCGGGCAACCGCGATAATCCCCGCTGCAGCATGGTCGTAATTTCGTAACGCTCCGTCATGATATCGTAGAGCAGCACGTTATTTTTATCGGCGGCGGCAAATGCGTCTTTCAACAAATTAAAGCTGGCGGTGTTAATGGCCATGGGTTTATCGGCCAGTACGTTTAAGCCGGCATCTACCGCCGCTTTTAGGTATTCGGTTTTTTTCTGATTATTTCCCGCCAGTACTACTACGTTTCCTTTTTTCTCCTGCAGCATTTTTTGCAGATAATCGGTTCCGGTATAAACTTCTTCTTTCCAGGTTGTAGGGTTTTCGGGACGGGTATTATAAGCGGCTATTTTTTTCAGGTGTTCCTGTACATCTTCTCCGGCCGGCGCATAAACGTACACCACCGAATCGACGTTAGCATACATGCTTTTTTGCACCAGGGCGGCGTGGAAATGCCCCGGATCAAGGGTAATTAATTTTATTTCGGGGTTGGTGCCGGTATTGCTGGTAGTGCTGGCCTGGGTATTAGTTTCTTTTTTGCGCGTTGAGCAGGAAAATAGCATACTGGTAATGATGGCCGGCAGCAGGAAAGAGAAGAAATGCTTTATGATCATAAGTACAATGACAGAATTAGTGAATGAGTGATTTGGTGAATAAATGGTTAATAATGAAGCGCTTATTCTATTGCTTAGTTAAAAGTAATTATGTCCACTTACTTGTCATTAATAAAAGTAAAGATTGCCTAAGGTACCCCTTAATTATAGTTCTACTGGTTTCAGGTGGGAAGTAAGCCGGTGGATAATAAACCACGCGATTAAATAGGCCAAGCCGCAGATTATAAAAATTATATTGTATCCGGCGCCAATATTGCCGGCCGCTTTGTAATAGTCCAGTAACCAGCCCACCAGCAAAGGAAACAGCGTAGACCCGATAGACCCTGCCATACCGCCCACGCCTACCACCGAACTGACTGCCCGCTTGGGCACAATATCCGAAACAATAGTAAAAATATTGGCACTCCAGGCTTGGTGGGCCGCGGTAGCCAGACTGATAATGCCTACTGCGGTCCAGATATCGGTAGCGTAACGGGCTAAAATAATGGGTAATATTGCAAAAGCCATAATAAGCAAAGTCGTTTTCCGGGCTTTTAAGGCCGGCCAGCCCCGTTTAATTAAATAAGAAGATAAATAGCCGCCGCCAATACTGCCAAACGTGGTAGCGGTATAAACGATGGCCAAATGCAAACTGGGTTTTTTAAGATCAAGGTTGAAAGTAGTGGAAAAATAAGACGGTAACCAAAACAGGAAAAACCACCAGATAGGATCGGTTAAAAGTTTACCAATAATAAACACCCAGGTTTGCTTTATGGTAAGCAAACGGCTCCATTTAAGAGGAGGCGCATTTTCTGCCGTTACTGGTTCATTATCGCTGTGGATATAGGCGAATTCGGCGGTGGTTACTCTTTTTTGGCGGGAAGGAATTTCGTAGAAAAACCACCAGAAAACCAGCCAGATAAAGCCGATGGCTCCGGTGATAAGAAAAGCTTGCTGCCAGCCGTAAGCGCCTAAAATCCAGGGCACCACAAGAGGAGCGGCTACCGCACCAATACTGGTGCCGGAATTAAAAATACCTGTGGCCAAAGCGCGTTCCTTTACCGGGAACCATTCGGCCACGGCTTTTACCGCCGCCGGAAAGTTACCGGCTTCGCCCAGCCCCAATAAACCCCGCACCACCCCAAACCCGAAAGTACTTTTTACCAGGGCGTGTAACATGGCGGCAATACTCCAGACAATAATAGAAATGGCATACCCCAGTTTAGAACCTATTTTATCGATGAAATTACCAAAGATAATATACCCCAAGGCGTAACAGCCGGCAAAAACCATTACAATATTGGCATAGTCCGATTCCGTCCAGTTAAATTCTGTTTCCAGGGTTGGTTTAAGTAAGCCTATTACCTGGCGGTCTATGTAATTAATGGTAGTGGCAAAGAACAATAAAGCACAAACTATCCAGCGATAATTGCCTACTTTCGTTCCTTGGGTTGGATGATGGTTACTTACTCGCGTTTTTCCCATGTTGTGATTTAATCTAATCTATTTATTTGTCCTTCCGGTCAGGATATTGGTGGTGGATTTTAGCGCTGTTTATTTTATCTTTTAATGCTTAGCTTTCGCTTACTAGGTTGATTATCATGCAAAAGCTACAATATAAAAAGATTATTTCTTACCTGTAACATTATTACCGGCCAGGGTTAATTTTTTTACATAATGGTAATCGCTACTTCGGCCCCTTTTCGCTCGGCCGATACATAACCCGCATAGATGGTGGCTATAACATCGGCGGCCAAACTACTATTACTTTCTACCGGGTCGCCGTAAGCAGCCGTTCTATAAAAAGCATCCATTTCGTGCTGATAGCCCGCAAACCAACCTTCATCCGGCGAAATAGACGACCAGCCTTGCTTTGTTTCGGTTTTTTCTACCACATACACCTCTTTAAAATAAGTTTCGGCCGGCGTATAAGCCTGCATGGCGTTGTTCGGATTAATGTTACAAATGGTGCGGTGGTTGCTGGTATTTACTTCAATCCAGTTATGTACGCCCCCTAGAACCAGTTCACTCGCAAAAACATCCGCAATGGTGCCGTCTTCAAACACCACGTGCAGCATGGCAAAATCCTCTATGTCGGTATAGGTGGTTCTTAAATGACCTTCATCTTTAAAGGTAGGCATGCGGGTAATGGCGTGCGTTCGCGCCGAAATAGATTTGGGGCGGATTGCTTTTCCGTCCCGCGCCCGGCCCTCTACGTGTTTTAAATAAATGGCCGCCGAAAGCGGGTGACAGCCTTTCCCAATCATAGAGCCGCCGCCGGAAAGTTTCCACTTGCCGTAAGCCAGCGAATGGGACCCCGAATGAGATTCTTCCCCGTGCATCCAGATAATCTGGGCACCGGTTTTTTCTAACATTTCCCGCTCTTTTTGAATAGATGGAGCATACACCCAATTCTCCGCGTACATAATCACGCCTTCACTTTGCTTTTCGGCGTCCAGCATCCGTTGAATACTGGCCAGCGTTTCGGTTAGACCTTTTTCCCGGGAGAAAGTATCCCCGTTAAACGCTTCACTTCCGTCACCGAAGTATCCGGTAAAGGGTTTTTCTACTATTACATGTTTATTTTGCTTTAAGGCCGCAATTACAATGGGTTCGTGGGTTACGGGCGGGGTACATACATGCAGTATATCGGCCGCGGCTATTAAAGCTTCCAGGCTATTAAAAGCGGGCAAATTTCTGGCCTGCGTAAACTGGCGTAAGTTTTCGGGGGAAACTGAGTAAGCCCCTATTGTCTCAACTTTGGTACTATAAACACGTTGCAAGGCATCGTAATGAAATTTTGCGGCAAATCCGGAACCCACTATTCCGGCTCGTAAAGGCTTTTTATTCATAGATTATTCGGAACGGGTATTAACAGTAAAACTTAAAAAGATAATCCTCATCTTTTTAAGTTAGGTTTAAAATAGGAATAAATAAATCAAAACTGCAAACGATTGCATGCATTTGTTACTTTCATATAAATTTTAATCTTCTTAGTAAAATGGAGTTATAACTCCATTTTACTAAGAAGATTAAAATTTATTTTGTTTAATAACCAGGATTTTGTGCAAATTCAGAAGTTGTCCGGTCAATCTGATCCTGGGGTATAGGCCGGAGCGTGTGGATTTCCTTAATGTTAGCAGCCGCATCCGGATTATATAACTTTACTCTTTCTACTAACTTATGCGTCCGGACTAAATCAAACCAACGGAACATTTCACCAACCAGTTCTCGCGCCCGTTCTTCTAATATAAAATCTATATTTAATTGGGCTTCGGTAATGTCCATGGCCTGTTGGTGCAACAAGGTTTCTTCCGGAGTTGTACCAATTCTGGCCGATCTTTGCCGTAGCGTATTAATGTATTTTACGGCTTCGGCCGGGTTTCCACTGTACATCAAAGCTTCTGCAGCAATCAGGTAAGTTTCAGCTAAGCGCATCATAGGGAAATCACGGACTCCGTTGGCCTGGTTATCGGCCCGCAAGGCATCTTCAAACTTGCGTAACGACGGATATAATTTAGCGGTGTATTTACTGGGAGTAATAACCTGGTATGGTTTCTGGCTAACCACACTGGCCGGAAGTTCTACCCCGGGTAACCAAATAGCGGTATCCCCTAAAGTATATTGGGGAACGCCATTTACTTTGGGAATAGAAGCTTCGTTATTGGCATAAAATACATGCTTAAAAAACTTTTCGTATCTAACATCATTTACGCGATCCTGATACACTTGATTTAACAGGTAATTTGTGGGCCGGAAACGCTTCCAGGGGGTTCCATTAGGTAAATCGCGCTTCATACCCGGCTGCACATCGTACTCCATCAGGAAAAAACGGCTGGCGTTGTTCGGCCCGTCTCCGTTATAAATAGGACTATTAATATATTGGGCCGCAAAAATTATTTCACTGTTTTGCTCATTATTCTGGGCAAATACCTGAAAAATATCCGGCAACAAAGCGAAATTATAATTATTTATCACATTTTTTGCCAGGATTGCTGCCCGTTCATAATCGTTTGCCTCGGCAGCGGTAGAAGTGGCCCGTGTAAGTAAAACCCGGGCTAGCAGGTGTTCGGCTGCTGCTTTGGTAGCTCTGCCATAGGTAGAGGTAGTAGCCGGTAAATTGGCAATAGCGTCTTCTAAGTCGGTTACAATAACTTTATATACTTCCTTGATATCGGAGCGGCTGGATTCTGTTTGTACTCCTGTTGTTTCCTGCAGGGATAAGTGTATGGGGCCAAAAGTTTGTACCAATATAAAGTAATGATGGGCCCGCAGAAATTTGGCTTCACCAATTCTTGTATTGCGGGTTTCTGTGGCTACATCGGTAACGGTTGGCCCCCGTGTTATAATGGCATTGCAAGTGTTAATTCCTATATAAAAGTTATTCCAGATTTCCTGGCTATAGGTATTTCGGGCATCCAGCTGTGATGAATAATCATTAAAAAATTTAAAACTACCATCAGAGCCATAGGTATAAATGTCGGTACCAAAAACGGTGGTCGTCATGCCCCGTTCTACTCCATAATATTGCCGCAAGGGTTGGTAGGCTGCTACTACAGCCGACTCCAACCCAGCGGCGGTGTTAATAAAATTATCAGTAAGCTGGCTATGCATTTCTTCTTCCAGCAAATTGTTACAAGAAGAAAGGTACCCGGTAAATATCAGAAGAATAATAATTTTGATTTTCATAATATACTTTGCTTAATTTCCCTTAGAATCGAACATTTATTCCTAATAAGTACTGAGAAATGGAGGGGGTTTGGACGTCTGTCACGTCCGGGTCAATTTCCGGATCGACACCTTTATACTTGCTGACATAGGAAGAAAACACGAATGGCTGTTGGGCGGTAGCGTATATTCTTAAGGATTGCATTCTTATTTTGTTGGCAAAATTAGTCGGAACATTATATCCCAGATTAATATTGCGGACCTTTACGAAGGTGCCGTCAAAATATCTGAGGGTAGAACGGTAGACTGGGTTTTCCTGATTCTGATTAGGCCTAGGATAGGCATTGGTCGGATTAGTAGGCGTCCAGTAATCTACATCTAAGCTATTATATCGTCCAAATAAAGATGTTCTATCACCATCGTGGATACGGCTCAGAATCATATTACCAAACTGGCCGAAAACAAAGACTGACAAGTCAAATCCTTTATAAGCAAATCTTTGGGTAATTCCACCTTGCCATTTAGGCCGGTCTGACCCCAGAATAACCCGATCGTCAGCCGTTATTTTATTATCTCCGTTAATGTCCCTAACTTTTATTTCACCGGGTTTTTGGCCATAAACTTTTGCTAGCTCTGCTTCATCTGTCTGCCATATACCAATTTTTTCGTAATCGTAGAATACTCTTATTGGTTGTCCGATAAACCAGGCATTCCCTATATCGTCTTCTTCGCCTTGAAATAATTTAGTAATCTTTTCCCGATTGGCAAAAGCATTCAGATCGATATCCCAGCTAAAACTGCCATTCTCATTGCCCGGTATTACCCGGGTAGAAAGAGATAATTCTACTCCGGTATTTCGGGTACTACCAACATTGGCCAGCACCACGCCAAAGCCACTTGTTAAAGGCAGTTGCCGGTTCATCAACAAATCACGGGTGTTCTGTTGGTAAAATTCTAAGGTACCGGTAATCCGGTTGTTCCAACCGCCAAAATCTAAACCTATGTTAGCCGATCGGGTTGTTTCCCAGCGCAAATCATTATTACGAATAGCTCCGGGCCGGAAACCCAGTACCCCGGTATTGCCGAAAGAATAGGTAGTTCGGCTTAATGATCCTTGGGTTTGATATGGATCAATTCCGGTATTGCCCGTTTCGCCATAGCTGGTACGCAATTTTAACATCGATAACCAGGCTACATCATGTAGGAAAGGTTCGTTCTGGATATTCCAGGCCAAAGCAACAGAAGGAAATATACCCCATTTTTGACCATCAGCAAACCGCGAAGAACCATCGGCCCGACCAGTAAGGGTAATTAAATACCGGTCTTTAAACCCGTAATTAATCCGTGCCATATAGGATAAAATATTCCATTTTTGATAAGAAGACCCTACCCCGGATACCGTTAAAGCAGACCCCAGATTATAATATTCCATCTGTTCGGCGGGTACTCCTTGCACATCTATATTAGTAGCTTCTTGTTGCCGCTGCTGCACACTGTATAACCCGGTAAACCCAATGCTATGCTTCTCGGCAAATGTTTTGTTGTAATTGAGGATATTTTCGAGGGTGTAATTAAATACCTGGTTTTCCTTAGTGCCGGCAGTGGGGTCATTATTCCGGCGGGCATTGGTTAAACGTCCCGTAAAATTGCCCGTACGGCTCTGAATTAAATCCGGGCCAAAGTTTAAACGATAGGTCAGGCCGTCCGCAATACTTAGTTCGCCGTATAAACTACTAAATATGCGCATGCGATCTTCCCTATTAATGTTGGCTCCGGGTACAAGTTCGCTTAATGGATTGGAGCGAAGCCCATCGTTGGTTGGCAAGAATATCAAATTGCCTTGCTCATCGTAGGGCACGCCGAGCGGGTTTTCCGATAAAGCATCATCGTACGGATTTAGATCATATCCATTTATAACACTTTTACTAGCCAAGGTTGAAGCGCCTAATTTAATTCTTTTTCCTATTTGCTGGTCTATATTCAGCCGTACCGTATACCGGGACATATCCTGAATTTTAATAATACCATTGTCCTGGAAAAAGTTAAGGGAAAGTGAGTATTTCGTTGATTCCGTACCACCATTTAAACCTAACTGGTGATTCTGGATCATCCCCTTTCTCAACATCATATCCTGGTAATCGGTAGATCTTCCTAATTCAATAGATTCTAATTCTACCGGCTGAAACAATTTTGCATCAGCATCCGGGTCGGCATCATCATAATTACCAGTAGCTCTTCTGGATTCTCTTTTGTATTCCGCAAATTCTGCTCCGTTCATTACATCAACCTTGCTCAAAGCTTGGGAGAAGCCCACGTAAGAATCGTATGTGAGTTGAGGTTTTCCCAGTTTGCCGCGCTTAGTAGTAATTAACACCACCCCATTTGCACCTCTGGATCCATAGATAGCCGTAGCTGATGCATCTTTTAACACTTCCATCGATTCAATATCCTGGGGGGAAATATCATTAAGCCCGCCGGTAATCGGAATGCCATCTATCACATATAATGGATCATTACCAGCAGAAAAGGAGCGGTTACCCCTAATCCGGACGGTTACCCCGGCTCCCGGTCTAGATCCGGCTGTAGTTACATTTACGCCGGCTACCCGGCCTTGCAGCGCTTGGGAAGCATTGGTAACGGGCACTACGGTAATATCTTCCGATTTAACAGAGACTACGGAACCCGTTATATCACTTTTCTTTTGGGCACCATAACCTACTACTACTACTTCTTCCAAGGCTTTGGCATCATCGGCTAAGGTAATATTTAAAGGCCCCGGGCCGGAAAATGTTTTTTCTTGAGCTGTATAGCCCACAAAAGAAAAAACCAGGGTTCCGCCAGTTTCCGGAACACTCAAGGAATAAGTACCGTCTACACCGGTCGCGGTTCCATTTGTAGTTCCTTTTAATAAAACCGTTACTCCCGGCAAGGCTTCACCAGTAGCCGATACTACTTTGCCGGTTATGTTCCAGTTTACAATTGGAGTAGAATTAACAGGTGCCAAAAGCGTATTCATTGATTTTTCATCTTTGGCATACAAGGCCGCTGCTTCGGCAGGAGCATTATAGGCATACAACATAAATAAACCAATAACTGCCTTTTGCCATTCTTTAGTAGTTTTTTGCATATACGCTAGTTAATTAAGGTGAAAATTTGTGGTGAAATAATGTAAGCTATTGATTCTTTTTAAAGAAGATACTACCTGAATTGCCTTTTATATCTTTTTGCTTGCTCTATTATGCTAACGTTTGCATAGGATAGATAAAAAAAGAATTAATGTTCCCGATAATAAATTAAGATTTCCTTGTTCAATGGTTTTCTCATATTCTGCATAGAAAAAGTGAGCTGTTATTTTTAGATGATATCATTCCCAAGCACTATAATGTTGCTAAACTTTCATTTTAAAATTATAAAATTTTTATACAAAAGCAATGTTTCGTGTATACAGGCCAAAACATTGATTATTAAAAATTTAGTCAGGAATATACTTGCCTATAATTTTTATAACTATTTAAAAATTTGATTCAGGAATTTTAAAGGGAATTCCTGAAAATTTTAATAATTTTTTTATTCTTTAATTGCCTAAAGTGATTAGATGTGTAAACCCTTAACTATAAATAAAGTTACTTTAGCTCTTTTATCTTTATACTTCTGAAAGATACCAAATCGCCGTGGTCTTGCAACAGAATTCGGCCTTTGGGAGCCATGCCAAAGTTAGGATGATCTTTATATTTACTTCT
>Ga0210040_10001157_pt1 | contig 40785 bp, 40 predicted proteins | sample CryGeyCG12114_NA_FD_185462 | JGI IMG/M metagenome (GOLD analysis project Ga0210040, IMG submission 185462) | Groundwater microbial communities from aquifer - Crystal Geyser CG19_WC_8/21/14_NA (SPAdes) (version 2) | ecosystem: Environmental > Aquatic > Deep subsurface > Groundwater | place: USA... | reverse complement strand
CACGAGATCGGCCGGGACAACTGCTTCTTCCTGCACATCTCGCTGATCCCCTACATCGCGCCCTCCGGTGAGCTGAAGACCAAGCCCACCCAGCACTCGGTGGCCGCGCTGCGCAGCATCGGCATCCAACCCGACGCGATCGTCTGCCGCTCCGACCGGCCGATCAGCGAGGGCCTCAAGCGCAAGATCAGCCTGATGTGCGACACCGACGCCGAGGGCGTCGTGTCCTGCCCCGACGCCCCCTCGATCTACGACATCCCCAAGGTGCTGCACCGCGAGGGCCTGGACGCCTACGTCGTCCGCCGGCTGGGGCTGCCCTTCCGGGACGTCGACTGGACCGTGTGGGGCGACCTGCTCGACCGGGTGCACGACCCGAAGCAGACCGTCACCGTGGCCCTGGTCGGCAAGTACATCGACCTGCCCGACGCCTACCTGTCGGTGACCGAGGCGCTGCGGGCCGGCGGGTTCGCGCACCGCTCCCGGGTGCAGATCCGCTGGGTGCCCTCCGACGACTGCGAGACCCCCGAGGGCGCTGCGGCGGCGCTGGCCGGCGTCGACGGCGTGTGCATCCCCGGCGGGTTCGGCGTCCGCGGCATCGAGGGCAAGCTCGGCGCGATCCAGCACACCCGGGTCAACGGCATCCCGACCCTGGGCCTGTGCCTGGGCCTGCAGTGCATGGTCATCGAGACCGCCCGCAACCTGGCCGGCATCCCCGGGGCCAACTCCACCGAGTTCGACCCGGAGACCCCCGACCCGGTGATCTCCACCATGGCCACCCAGCTCGACGTGGTCGCCGGCCGCGGCGACATGGGCGGCACGATGCGGCTGGGCAGCTACCCGGCCGCGCTGGCCAAGGGCTCGGTCGTGGCCGCGGCCTACGGGTCCACCGAGATCACCGAGCGGCACCGGCACCGGTACGAGGTCGCCAACGCCTACCGCGACCGGCTCACCGAGGCCGGCCTGGTCTTCTCCGGCACCTCGCCCGACGGCACGCTGGTCGAGTTCGCCGAGCTGCCCGCCGACGTCCACCCGTTCTTCGTCGGCACCCAGGCCCACCCCGAGCTCAAGAGCCGCCCGACCCGGCCGCACCCGCTGTTCGCCGCGTTCGTGGCCGCCGCGGCCTCCTTCCAGGACGCCGCCCGGCTGCCGGTGCCCGACGAGGAGCCGGTGGGCATCTGATGGCGCACGACTACGAGGTGCTGGCCACCGAGCCGGTCTACGACGGGCACGTCATCTCGCTGCGGCTGGACACCGTGGCCATGCCCGGCGGCGGGGACAGCGTGCGCGAGGTCGTGCACCACGGCGGGGCGGTCGGCATCGTCGCCCTGGACGACGACGACCAGGTCGTGCTGCTGCGCCAGTACCGGCACCCGATCGGCGCGCACCTGTGGGAGGTGCCGGCCGGCCTGCTGGACGTCGACGGCGAGGCACCGGTGGACGCCGCCCGCCGGGAGCTCGCCGAGGAGGTGCAGCTGTCGGCGCAGCGCTGGTCGCTGCTGACCACCCACCACCCCTCGCCGGGGTTCTGCGACGAGAAGGTGCTGCTCTACCTGGCCGAGGGGCTCTCGCCGGTCGACCGGCCCGAGGGGTTCGTGGTCGAGCACGAGGAGCTGGACATGACCGTCCAGCGGGTGCCGCTGGCCGAGGCCGTGCAGTGGGTGTTCGACGGGACGATCCGCAACTCCCTCGCCGCGATCGGCGTGCTCGCCGCCGCCCAGCTGCGGGCCACGGCGCCCCGGCTGCGCCCGCTCGACGCGGTCTGAGCCCGCGCGGCCAGCCGCCCGGCCTGATGGACAGCCACGCCACGGCACGGCTGTCCATCAGCCCGGCTGGCTGACCACGCCGGTCCCGTCGGTCGGCAGGTGCAGCCCCAGCCGCTGCAGTTCCAGCCCGGCCAGCGCGCGGACGGCGGCCGGGTCGCCGGTCCGCCACCCCGCGCCGGTGCCGGCCGGCAGGGCGGCCAGCAGGCTCAACGGCGCGGTCGCCATCGCCCGGGCCGCGAGCAGCTCCAGGTCGGGCATGCCCTGGGCGCCGGAGGCCAGCAGCCGGTCGGTCGCCTGCGCCTCGCGCAGCCAGCCCAGCCGCCAGCGCAGCCAGCGCAGCAGCAGCCAGCCCACCGGCAGCACCACCAGGACGACGGCGAGCACGGTGGCCAGCGTCGCGACGGCGTCCTGCGCGCTCTGCCCGGCCCCGGTCACCGACTCCCCGGCGTTCCCCAACGCATCGAAGGGCGTGGCCAGCTCGTCGCCGACCAGCGGGACGCCGTCGGCCGCACCGGCCGCGCTGCCCATGGTGTCCGAGATCGACCGGCCCAGGTCCGACAGCGCCCGGCCGGGTTCGGCCAGCACCAGCACCGCGCCGTGCACCACCCGGGCGACCAGCACCCAGAGCACCAGCCAGACCACCAGCCCCAGGTCGGCGGCCAGCTGCCGGGCGCGGCGGTCGGGGCGGTCGGCGTACAGGCGCATCAGGGGACTCCGGGACGACGGGGACGTGTCCCGGGCATGGTCCGCCACGGGCAGGGCGGCGGCGATCCGGGCCCGCCGGACCGTCGGACCCCGGAGGCAGGGTGGCCGCCACCCGCCCGACCCCGGAGGACCACCGTGACCCGCACCGTGTACTACACCGCGACGTCCCTGGACGGCTTCATCGCCACCGCCGACCACTCGCTGGACTGGCTGCTCAGCCGGGAGAGCGACCCGGCCGGCCCGCTGGCCTACGACGGGTTCGTCGCCGGCGTCGGCGCGGCGGCCATGGGGGCCACGACCTACTGCTGGGTGCGGGAGAACGACCCGGACTGGGTGCCCGAGCTGCCCACCTGGGTGTTCACGCACCGGGAGCTGGAGCTGCTGCCCGGTGTGCACGCCACCGCCGACGACCCGGCCCGGGTGCACGCCGCGCTGGTCACCGCGGCTGCGGGCCGGGACGTCTGGATCGTCGGCGGCGGTGACCTGGCCGGCCAGTTCGCCGACCGGGGGCTGCTGGACGAGGTCGTGGTGTCCATCGCCCCGGTCACCCTCGGCGGGGGCGCCCCGCTGCTGCCGCGCCGGGTGGAGCTGGCGGTGCAGGAGGTCGGCCGCAACGGCGATCTCGTGGCCGTCCGGTACGCCGTCGTCCGGCCGGCCTGACCTCCGCGCCCGGGCTCAGCCGACCGTGTCCGGCTGAGCGGTACGGGCCGAGACGCACCTGGACGACGCCCTGGCCGCCCGCGCCGAGCCCGACGCCCGCGACCGGCCGGGGAGTGCTCCCTGACACACCCCGGACACCCACCGTGCCTAGACTCCGGCCGAGGCAGGCCCCGACCGGGCCGCCCGGACACGGTGGCGCCACCGACACCCCGGTGGGCGTGCACCGGGACAGTGGAGTGCTGCGATGCGCGTCGGGGTCGCCCGAGAGGTCAAGAACCGTGAGTACCGGGTCGCGCTGACCCCCTCGGGGGTCACCGAGCTGGTCGCCGCGGGCCACGAGGTGCTGGTCGAGGCCGACGCGGGCGCGGGGTCGTCGATCCCGGACGCCGACTACACCGCCGCCGGCGCGCGCATCGTGCCGACCGCCGACGACGTGTGGGGCGCGGCCGACCTGCTGCTGAAGGTCAAGGAACCCGTCGCCGAGGAGCACGGCCGGCTGCGGGCCGGGCAGACGCTGTTCACCTACCTGCACCTGGCCGCCTCCCGCGCGTGCACCGACGCGCTGCTGGCCTCGGGCACCACCGCGATCGCCTACGAGACCGTGCAGACCGACGGCGGGGCGCTGCCGCTGCTGGCGCCGATGTCCGAGGTCGCCGGGCGGATGGCCCCGCAGGTGGGGGCGCACACCCTGGAGCGCGCCTCCGGTGGCCGCGGCGTCCTGCTCGGCGGGGTGTCCGGGGTGCACGCGGGGAAGGTCGTCGTCCTGGGTGCGGGGGTGTCCGGGATGAACGCCGCCGCGATCGCCCTCGGCATGCAGGCGAGCGTGACCGTGCTGGACCGGGACCTGGAGAAGCTGCGCGCCGCCGACCGGCTCTACCGCGGGCACCTGCAGACCGTGGCGTCCAACGCCCTGGAGGTCGAGCGGGCCGTGCTGGAGGCCGACCTGGTGATCGGCGCGGTGCTCGTGGCCGGGGCCAGGGCGCCGGTGCTGGTCAGCGACGACCTGGTCGCGGCGATGAAGCCCGGCTCGGTGCTGGTCGACATCGCCGTCGACCAGGGCGGCTGCTTCGCCTCGACCCGGCCCACCACCCACGACGACCCGACGTTCGGCGTCGCCGGGTCGGTCTTCTACTGCGTGGCCAACATGCCCGGCGCGGTGCCGCACACCTCGACCTACGCGCTGACCAACGTCACGCTGCCCTACGTGCTGGCGCTGGCGAACTCCGGGACCGCGGCCGCGCTGGCCGCCGACCCCGCGCTCGCCCGCGGGGCCAACGTCGCCGCCGGCCGGGTGGTGCACGCCGGGGTGGCCGACGCGCACGCGCTGCCCTCGGTGCCGTGGCAGGAGGTCCTGCCCTGACCGGCGCGCCCACGGCCGGTACGACCACGGACAGGGCGACCACGGTCGGCCCGGACGTCGCGCGGACCGTCACCGGCTACCTCGACCACCTCACCGTGGAGCGGGGGCTGGCGGCCAACACGATCAGCTCCTACCGCCGCGACCTGCGCCGGTACGCGGAGTTCCTCACCGCTGCCGGGGTGCGCGGGCTGGGCGAGGTGGGGGAGTCCGACGTCGCCGCGTTCCTGGTCGCCCTGCGCACCGGGGACGACGACCACCCACCGCTGTCGGCCACCTCGGCCGCCCGCGCGGTGGTCGCCGTCCGCGGGCTGCACCGCTTCGCCCTGCTCGACGGGCTGGTGCCCGACGACGTCGCCGCCGAGGTGCGGCCCCCGGCCCCGGCCCGCCGGCTGCCCAAGGCGATCCCGGTGGAGCAGGTCGAGGCGCTGCTGGAAGCCGCGGCCTCGGTGGAGGGCCCGCGCGGGCTGCGCGACCGGGCGCTGCTGGAGCTGCTGTACGGCACCGGCGCCCGCATCTCCGAGGCCGTGGGGCTCGCCGTCGACGACCTGTCGCTGGGCGCGGACCCGAGCACCGCGGCGGTGCGGCTGGCCGGCAAGGGCGGCAAGGAGCGCGTGGTCCCGGTGGGCAGCTACGCCGTCCGGGCGGTGCAGGACTACCTGGTGCGCGCCCGCCCGGCGCTGGTGGCCAAGGCCCGCAGCGGGGTGCGCGGGGGAGCGCTGTTCCTCAACGCCCGCGGCGGCGCGCTGTCCCGGCAGAGCGCCTGGACGATCCTGCGCGAGGCCGCCGAGCGGGCCGGGATCGGCGCCGAGCTGTCGCCGCACACGCTGCGGCACTCCTTCGCCACCCACCTGCTCGACGGCGGCGCCGACGTCCGTGTCGTGCAGGAGCTGCTCGGCCACGCCTCGGTGACCACCACCCAGGTCTACACGCTGGTCACCGTCGAGCGGCTGCGCGAGGTCTACGCCACCAGCCACCCCCGCGCGCTGCGCTGAGCCGACCCCCGCGTCGCCGGGGCAACTTGTCGACAAGTTGCCCCGCGTTCGGGTCACGGTCGGCGCAGATCCTGCCGATGAGGGATGCAGGAGTTCGGACCGGTGGCTTCCCCCACCGGGGAGCCGCGTCTCCTCCCGTGACCGCCAGCCGGCGGGCGCGGTCGCGACGGTCCAGGGAAGAGGCGGAAGCGATGTCGACACGAGCCGAGGCGGCGGCGTCCGCCGTCGGGCTCCCGTACGTCGGGGGCCTGTCCGGCGGTGCCGAGATGGGTGCCCCGGCGGGCCGGGTCGACCCTGCCCGGGCCCGGCAGCGGAAGCTGACCGAGCCCAAGCGCCTGACCTCCCACGGTCCGGCGCAGGTCATCGCCATGTGCAACCAGAAGGGCGGGGTCGGCAAGACGACCTCGACCATCAACCTCGGGGCCGCGCTGGCCGAGCACGGCCGCAAGGTCCTGCTCGTCGACCTGGACCCGCAGGGCGCGCTGTCGGTCGGACTGGGCATCCCCTCGCAGGGGTTGGACCGCACCATCTACAACGCACTCATGGAGCCGGCCACCACCCTGGCCGACGTCCGGGTCGCCACCGACGTCCCCGGCCTGGACCTGGTGCCCAGCAACATCGACCTGTCCGCCGCCGAGGTGCAGCTGGTCAGCGAGGTCGCCCGTGAGCAGACCCTGCTGCGGGTGCTGGCCCCGATCCGGGCCGACTACGACTACGTGCTCATCGACTGCCAGCCCTCCCTGGGCCTGCTGACGGTCAACGCGCTCACCGCCGCCCAGGGCGTGATCATCCCGCTGGAGTGCGAGTTCTTCTCCCTCCGCGGCGTCGCGCTGCTGGTGGACACCATCGACAAGGTCAAGGAGCGGCTCAACCCGTCGCTGGAGATCTCCGGCATCCTGGCCACGATGTACGACACGCGGACCGTGCACTGCCGCGAGGTGTTCAGCCGGGTCGTCGAGGCCTTCGGCGACACCGTGTTCCAGACCGTCATCTCCCGCACCGTGCGCTTCCCGGAGACCACCGTCGCCGGGCAGCCGATCACGCAGTGGGCCCCGACGTCCGGTGGCGCCGCCGCCTACCGCGACCTGGCCAAGGAGGTCCTCGCCCTGTGACCCGCCGTCCCGTGCTCCCGGGTGCGTCCGAGCTGTTCCGCCGGACCGACACCCCGGCGACACCGCCGCCGGCCCCGGTCACCGAGCTGCCGAACCTGGCCGCCACGACCTCGTCCCCGGCACTGCGCGGTGGTTCGACCGCCGCGCGCGAGGCGGACGCCGGCACCCCGCCGCTGACCCTCGTGCCCGACGTCGCCGGTGGTGCCCCGCGCATCGTCGTCGACGAGCTGGCCAGCCACCGCGCCACGCTGCCGGCCGCCCCGGCCAGGCGGACCCGCGGTGCCGCGGACAAGAACCGCACCCGGCACGAGGAGAAGATCACCGTCTACTGCTCCGCCGACGAGCTGCTGGCCCTGGAGACCGCTCGGCTGACCCTGCGCGGGCAGCACGGCGTGGCCGCCGACCGCGGCCGGATCGTCCGCGAGGCGATCGCGGTCCTGCTGGCCGACCTCGAGGTGCACGGCGAGGACTCCGTCCTCGTCCGCCGGCTCCGCAAGTAGAAGGTCGAAGGACCCTGCTGCCCCCCGCCACGCGCTCCGCTCGTGGCGGGACCCTGCAGCAGGGCCTGAGCCCCACGTCGCGCTCCGCGCGGCGCGGGGCCCTGAAGCGGGGCCGGGGCCGGGGCCGGACCGCGCCGGGACCGTCGGGGGTGCCGCCTAGGGTGGAGCGGTGACGACGGCGGCGGCCCCGGAGGTGGGCACCGGGCGGTTCACCGTCCGGCTGACCAACTTCGAGGGCCCGTTCGACCTGCTGCTGCAGCTGATCGGCAAGCACAAGCTCGACGTCACCGAGATCGCCCTGTCGGTGGTGACCGACGAGTTCATCGCCCACCTGCGCGACCTCAACGACGAGCTCCACCTGGACCAGGCCAGCGAGTTCCTGGTCGTCGCCGCCACGCTGCTGGACCTCAAGGCCGCCCGGCTGCTGCCGGCCGCCGACGTCGAGGACCCCGACGACCTCGACGTCCTGGAGGCCCGCGACCTGCTCTTCGCCCGGCTGCTGCAGTACCGGGCCTACAAGCAGGCCGCCGCCTTCCTGCGCACCCGCGAGGCGGAGGCGGCCCGCCGGTACGCCCGCGACGCCGGCCTGGAGCCGCGCTTCGCCGAGCTGCTGCCCGAGGTGCTGCTCGGGGTGACGCCGGAGCAGTTCGCCGCCCTGGCGTTCGAGGCGCTCACGCCCAAGCCGCCGCCCACCGTCAGCGTGACCCACCTGCACGCGCCTGCGGTCAGCGTCACCGAGCAGCTGGTCATCGTCCGCAGCCGGGTCGCCGAGGCCGGGACGGCGACCTTCCGATCGCTGAGCCGCGACTGCGCGCACACCCTGGAGGTGGTCGCCCGGTTCCTGGCGCTGCTGGAGCTGTACCGGCAGCAGCTGGTGACCTTCGACCAGGCGACGCCGCTGGGGGAGCTGCACGTGCGCTGGACCGGCCCGGCCCTCGTCGACGGCCGGCTGCCCGCCGACCTCGACCTCCCGGTGCCCGAGGACGAGCAGTGAGCGACGAGCCGGACGCCCCGCGCCCGTTCTCGTGGGACGCCGTCGTCGCCGAGGTGGCCGCCGGTCTGGCCGAGGGCGAGAGCCAGGGCACCAGCAAGGACGAGGGCTGGGACGCCGTGGCCGCCCGGCTGGCCGCGGAGTTCGGCCGGCCCGGGTCGCGCGCCGACGACGCCGCCGCACCGTCGCGGGTGCTGGGCCGCGCGCCGGCCGCGCCACCGGTCGAGCTGGTCGTCGTCCCGGAGCCGGAGATGCCGGTGGAGGAGCTCACCCTCCCGGTCCAGGACGAGCTCCCGCTGGAACGCACCGCCCTGGACGACGTCAGCCTGCGCGGTGGCCTGGAGGCGCTGCTGTTCGTCACCGACTCCCCGCTGGACGAGCCGTCGTTGGCCGCGGCGCTGCAGACGCCGGTTCCCCGGGTGCGGTCGGCGCTGGCGGTGCTGGCCACCGACTACGACGAGCGCCGGGCCGGGATCACGCTGCGCCGGGTGGGGGAGGGGTGGCGGCTCTACACCCGCGAGGAGCACGCCGCGGTCGTGGAGCGGCACCTGCTGGAGGGGCAGCGCAGCCGGCTGACCCAGGCGGCGTTGGAGACGCTGGCGGTGATCGCCTACCGGCAGCCGGTGACCCGCGCCCGGATCTCGGCGATCCGCGGGGTCGGGGTGGACGCCGTCGTCCGCACCCTCACCGCCCGCGGGCTCATCCGGGAGGCCGGCGCGGACCCCGACACCGGGGGCGGGCTGTACGTGACCACGCCGCTGTTCCTCGAGCGCCTCGGGCTCACCGGCCTCGACGAGCTGCCCGAGCTCGCCCCGCTGCTGCCCGACACCCGCTCGCTGCTCGACGAGCACCCCGACCGCTAGACCGACGTGCGGGTGCCGACGGGCGGGTGCCGACGGGCAACGGGCCGGCGCCTGATCGGGCTGCACGTCAGCGGGTGGCGGGCCTGGCTCCAGGGTGCCTGGGTCGTCGTTCGCCGTGCGTGGTGCCGGGTGGAGGCCGGGACGGCGCGGGTGCTGGTTCGGTGCGGTGGCGTCGGGCGTGACCGCGCCGGCGTGTTGCCGGGCGGCGGTCGTGCTGGCTGGTTCGCCGGTGCTCATCCCGCAGCACACCCGCCGCCGCACGGAGCGACCGCCCGGTCAGCGGCGACGGCGCGCCGTGGACGGGCGGAGATGCCCTCAGCCGATCTACCCGGACAGGGCACCACAGGGACGATCTGCAGAATTCTGTACAGATGCCGGGTGTGCCCAGCTGGCTGGTCCAGTCCCTGATCACGGTCGTGGGCCTGCCGCCGGTGGAAGTGGCGCAGCTGTCCGGGGCCGGGGCCATGCGCCGGTGGAACGAGTTCATCAGCACCCCGCACCGATCCAGCAGCGGAGCACCGGTGCGCGGTATCGAAGGGTCCTGACAGCGCGGAAGGCAGGGCCCACCACCCCGGCGGGGTCCCGGGTCCACTGCCCACCAGCCTCAGGAGGCGAGCTGGCGGCCAGTCTGCCGCACCCTCCCGGGACGACGTTCCGGCCTTGGATGCCCCAGCACGTCAGGGCGGCAGCACACTCGCGGGATGTCCCATCCACCGCGTCCGCTGCCGGAGTTCACCGGCACCCGGGACAGCGTCCACCCGCTGCTGCAAGCGCGGCTGGATGCCTACGTGGTCACCGCCTACGCCGGGGCCGCTCGCTGTGGTCCACCTGCTGCAGTCAGGCAGGCATTGGGTCCATCCTGTTCTCAAGGGATGACCGGCCCGCTCCCGTGAGGTGGGGGAGGACGGCGGCTCGGCCGCAGGTGGCCATGAGCAGGTGGATGCCTCGACCGTGAACTTCGGCGCCGTCGCCCCAGGACCAGTCCAGGTCGCTCGCCACCAAGCGGAGTCCGCGCAGCCGTGTGCGCGGGACAAAGCCCACGGGACGCCCGGTCGTGACGAACTCCAGCGCGGTGCGCACCGCTGCGGTGTCGGGGCCCAGAGCCAACCCGAGTGGGAGCCGCATGTCGCCCTCGTGCACCAATACCTCGGTCAGCGGCGCGCGTGGCCCGGTGATCGGCGGGGTGAACCGGCTCTCGGCCCGCTCGCGCAGCAAGGCCACGGTGTGCGCCACCGGGCGGCGGCCAGCCCGGCGAGCAGCGGTGTCGTTGGCTCGGTGCAACCGGCCACCAGCACGCACAAGATCCTCCACGAACTCGCCCAGCGCGCCTGGTGCGGCCGCATCGGCGAGGTGAGCGCCCACCGTGCGCACGTCCCACCCCCGGCACAGGCTCGGCGTGGTCAGCTGGGCTTCGTCCACGCTCTCCAGTAGGTCGGCGACCGCGCGCCGTCGAACTGCGGTCGCCGCGAACACGTCCACCGACCCCGCTCGCGGCTCGAGCTGCCCGTCATCCATCGCCACACTCTCCCGCGCTCCGGCGGCGGGGGGGAACTGTCAGCGAGCTCTGGATGTCGGGTCGGGTCAGGCAACCAACAGGGGAGATCGCCGAGCCGGTCGACCGCGTCCAGACCGCCGTCCGGCGGGCCCTGGGCGAGCACCAGGTCCAGCGGACGTGCCAGCGGAGCGGTGCCGATCCCCTGAACAGCAGGGGGCCTCGGTGGGGCTGTCGAGACCGGAACCGCCGGGGCAGACTGCGGTCGTGGAGCTCGGCGACGACCTCAGCGATGACGTGGTCACCCTGCGGGCGTGGTCGGTGGACGATGCCGGCTGGTACGCCGACAGCGTCCAGGACGCCGAGGTGCAGCGGTTCACCACCGATCCGCCGACGCTGACCGCAGCGGACGTCGCCGCCGCGATCACCGCGCTGCCCGACCAACCCGAGCAGGTGGCCCGCCTGATCACCGCTGCCGCCACCGGCGAACGGCTGGGCAACATCGCGCTGACCTGCAGTGACGGGGTGGGTGAGGTGTCCTACTGGGTGGCTGCCGGCGCGCGGGGACGCGGCGTGGGCACCCACGCCCTGACACTGCTCAGCGATGCCGCCCTCAAGCAGCTGGGCCTGCAGGAGCTCCGGTTGTGGACGCACGCGGCGAACATCACCTCCCAGCGCGTCGCCGAGCGGGCCGGCTTCCAGCGCGACCCAGATCGGGACCGCAGCCGGGAGATCAAGGGCGAGACGTGGCCGACTCTCGCCTACCACCGCTGAGCCACGGCGCACTCCGCGCGTGGCCGACCGCCGGGACCTCCGGCTGTGGACGCGCACCAGCTCGTGCACAGCCGGAGAAGTGCCCAGGGTGGATCAGATGATCCGGCGACGGACCCCGAGCAGCCCCAGCAGCAGCGCTGCTGCGGCGAGTGCGCTGGCCAGCCCGGTCTCGATGAACTGCAGCGGCCAGTAGCGGCTGGGCGGGATGAACTCGGCCCGCTCGCTCACCGCGCCCTGATCCAGAGCGCAGTCCAGGGGATCGATCGGCTGGCTGCACCGGTCGTACCGGGGTTCGACCAGCTCGCCGGTGGCGCCGCGGTACCCGACGTCGAGCACCAGGGATCCCGGCGGCACGTAGGTGTCGGTCATGACCGTGCCGGGGGCCGCGCTGACGACCACGGAGTCGAGGACGTGCGGGCGGAGCATGGCCAGCGCCGGCACGCACACCAGGTAGGCCACGACGCCCAGCGCGATCGCGCCCACGGTGTTGCGCACCACGAGGCCGAAGAGCGCAGCTGCACTGAAGGCGAGCAGGAAGTAGCCGCCCATGACCACACCGGTGGCCTCGAACCACCCCCCTCCCAGGGTCGAGGGCGAGAGGAAGAACAGCGGCTGACGGGCCCAGCCCACGACGAGCCCGAGGCCCAGCAGCGCGATGGTGACCGGCACCCCGACGACCACGGCCAGCGCCGTCCACCAGCGGGTCCGCCCGACGGACTGGGTCAGCGTGAACAGCTGCGTGCGCTGCTCCAGCTCACGGGCGATCAGCGGCCCACCGAGCATCACCCCCAGCAGCACGGGGAGGACGAGCAGCAGCAGGGGCAGCAACGACAGCAGTGACTTGAACTGGTCCTCCAGTACCACCTGGGCGCCGGTCGGGCAGCTGGCGTCGGGCACGCTGTCCCGCAGGCAGTCGGCCAGCCCCAGCTCCCGGATCGAGGACTGCGCCGCCAGGCGCATGGCGACCAGCCCGAGTGCGATCAGCAGGATGACTCCCAGGGCGGCCAGGACGGCGGTGCGGTGCTGGCGCCATGCGACCCAGGTCATGCCGGCACCTGCTCGGTCTCGGTGGGCTGGGCGCGGCGCAGGTGGGCGAGCACCAGGTCCTCCAGCTGTGCCTCGTGCTTGACCCAGTCCGGGCCGGGTGCCAGCCCGGGGTCGTCGATGAGCACGGTGGCCTGTCGGTACGTCGTGCGGGCCTCGACCACCACCCCGGCGGGAACGTGGGTGTCCAGCTGGTGGGCCGGGCCGATCAGCACCCGGTGGGCACCCAGGAGGTCCTCGATGTCCCCGGCGACCTGGACGCGGCCGCCGGCGAGCACGACCAGGTGGTCGCAGGTCTCGGTGATGTCGGTGAGCACGTGGGAGGACAGCAGCACGGTCATGCCGGTCTCGGCGACCTCGGCCATCAGGCTGGCCAGCACGTCCCGGCGGGCGAGGGGGTCCAGGTCGGCGAGCGGCTCGTCCAGCAGCAGGAGGTCCGGTCGCCGGCCCAGCGCCAGTGCCAGCGCCAGGCGGGAGCGCTGACCACCGGACAGCGTGGACACCCGCGCGCCGCGCGGCAGCCCACCGTCGTCGACCAGCCGTGCGGCGTGGGCGGCGTCCCACCGGTCGTTGAGTGCGGCCCCGGCGCGGAGCATGTCGGCCACGGTGAACCGCCGGTACAACGGCTTGTCCTGGGACAGGAAGGCCACCCGGGCATGCGCACCCCCGGCGACCTCGTCGCCCAGCACCCGCACCGACCCCTCGCTGGGGGCGAGCAGGCCGACGGCCAGGTGCAGCAGCGTGCTCTTGCCGGCCCCGTTCGGGCCGACCAGCGCCGCCACCCGCCCGGCCGGCAGGCTCAGCGAGCAGTCCCGCAACGCCCAGCCCCGGCGGTAGCGCCGGCCCAGGCCGGTCGCCTCCAGGGCGAACTCCCCCTCGTGCGTCATCGTCAGCTCCCCGCTCGGAAGGTCCGGTCGAGGACGGCCTTGGCCAGGGCCTCGACGTCCTCCCGGCTCAGGTCGGCATCCCTTGCCCGGCCGGCCCACTCGGCCAGCTCGACGCCCAGGGGTGAGTCCACTTCGCCACCGGGGTGGGCCAGGGACCGGCGGATGAACGTGCCGGCACCCGGGCGCGGCTCGACCAGGCCCTCCCGCTCCAGCTCCCGGTAGGCCTTCAGCACCGTGTTGGGGTTGATGGCCGTGGCCGCCACGACCTCCTTGGCGGTCGGCAGCTGGTCACCGACACCCAGCAGGCCCAGCCGCAGCGCCTGCTTGGTCTGCAGGACCAGCTGCAGGTAGGTCGGCGTGCCGGAGGTCCGGTCGATGCGGAACTCGATCACTGCCACCCTTTCACTAGTCTCTTAGTGGTTTCGGGGAAGCTAGCAGCTCATGGGCGCATCCAGTGACGAACTCACCGGCCGGTCCGCCCCGTCACCGGGAGCTCGGGCGGAAGCGAAGGCATTTCAGTCACCGGGGCTCGGGCCGCGGCCGGCGTTGACGGGGCCGGACGGCCACCGATCGCGCAGTTGTCGCCAAGACGCTGGACGGCCCGGGCGGTCAACAGGGTGAGATCGGCGAGCTGGCCGACCGATCCCAGACCGCGGTCCGCCGTGTGCTGGACAAGCACCAGGTGTCTCGCCGTGGGCGCGGCGCCGCTCGGATCGTCGACGCCATGAAGCCCGACCCGAACTGGCCTTGATCCGCCCGGCGACGCAACGGGAGGCTCTTGCTCCTGGCTGCAGACTGACGGGTGTGAAGGCCTACGTCGGGGTCGCCGACGGCGAGTGGTACGCCAGCTCGCCGCGCAGCCGGCTGGGGGTGAGGTCAACTTCTGGCGCCCGTCCGGCGGTCGGCGGTTCGGAGCGCTCAGCCTGGGAGAACCGTTCTTCTCCGAGAGCCACCACCCGCACAACCGCGTGGTGGGCGGTGGCTTCTACAGCGGCTTCGTCCCGCTGCGGATCTCCGAGGCCTGGGAGATGTTCGGCCCCGGCAACGGCGCCCGCACGCTGGAGGAGGTGCGCGCGGGTCGGCGGGTACCGCCGGCAGCCCCTCACCGCGCACGAGGACCCGGTCATCGGCTGCGTGCTGGTGCGGGACACCCGCTTCTTCCCCGCCGACACCGCCGCGGAGCCGCCACCGGAGTTCGCTCCCAGCATCGTGCAGGGCAAGGGCTACGACCTGGCTGACGCCCGCTGGTCGACCTGCTTCAGCCGGCTGCTGCATCGGGTGCTCGGCACCGATATCGACCTCGACCTGGAGCAGCCGTGGCGGCTGGACGGGCCGGTGTACGGCGACCCCCGCCTGACACCCCAACGCCTCGGGCAGCAGGCCTTCCAGGCCGTGGTCCGGGGCGCCTACGACCGCCGCTGCGCCGTCACCGGGGACAAGATCCGTCCCACCCTGCAGGCCGCGCACACCGGCCAGACCATCGCACTGCCCGAGCGCCGGGCCGACCGTCCCGGCAAGCAGTTCCTCGAGTGGTACCTCGACACCGTCTTCCGGGCCTCCTGGGCCGGCACGCGCGACGGCCGGGGTCAGGAGTCCTCTGCCGGCGGGCGGGATCAGGCCGGGGCGATGGGCGGCGACATCCGGCCGTGGAGCCGAGGGGGTCAGGAGCGCAGCGCGGCCACGGTGGCCACGAACCCTTCGTCGTTGAGCACGGCGAGCACCTGGTCGACGTCCATCGGCGGGTTCTTGAGGCTGGTGGCGATCTTCTGCACGAGGGAGAAGACGACCTAGGGGTTCAGGTCGACCATGGCGTGGAGGAAGTCATCGGCGCTGCTGGCCTCGATGTCCCAGGCCGCCAGGCGGTCGGCGGGGAAGTCCTTGAGGTTGTTGGTGACGATCGTCTGGGCCCCGACCTTGATAGCGGCGGCCCGAACGTGCCGGTCACCGGGGTCGGGCAGGTCCAGAGCACCGATCAGCGGCTCGTAGCCGGTGACCAGCACGTCCCGGATCGCGCCGTTCATCAGCTCCCGGGTGCGGTCGAGTCTGGCGGGACTGAGGTCGGGCCGGTTCTTCTTCAAGTTCCGGAGGACCTCATCGAGGATCTGCTCGGTCCAGCGCGCCCGCACCAGCCCTGCCTGGGCGACCTCGATCAGCAGGCTCCGCTGGTAGGAGTGGTAGAGCACGTTGGCGTCGTAGACGACCGCGAACGCCACGTCGCGCCCCTTCCTTGTTCCGGTGCCTGAGCCTGCTGCGAGGTCAGAGCATCTCTTGGGTGAGCGCGTGCAGCTCATCGGCTGCGGCACTGCGACGGCGGTCGTCGGCGCCCATGTAGTCCATCAGCGAGGCGGCCTTGATCCGCCGGTGGGTGCCCACCTTCCGGTAGTCGATCTCGCCTCGCTCCAGCAGCCCGATGAGGAACGGGCGGCTGACGTTGAGCATGTCCGCGGCCTGCTGGCTGGTCAGCTCGGCCTGGGAGGGGACGATCGAGACGCCCTGCCCGGCGGCCATGTGCGCCAGCACCTGGGCGAGCAGCTCGACGGCGGAGCGGGGGACGGTGAGGGAGTCCCCGTGCTCGTCATCGACGACCAGGCGGACGGCCTCGGGCCCGGGGTGGGTGGCCAGGAAGTCCTTGACGTGCGGGAGGGCTGCGACGGCGGCGCTGATGTCCCCGTCGTCGGGCATGACCGGTCGGTCCAGCAGTGGACTCATGGCGATCTCCTGATCAGTCAGCGGCGCGGGTGGCCTCCCGTACCGCCGCATCCCATCAAACGCAGTAAACGAAGCGACCGCAATAGTTGTCGGGCGGTGGCGGCTGTGACTTGACCCGGGCGGGTGGACACATTGAAGAAGGCCGCGGCTGTGTCTGCTCAGTGTGGTGACCGTAGGTGTTCGGCAGGGCATCGGCAGCGCGGCCCGGCTGCCGAGACCGTCCACCCGGCGGCTGGGGTGGTCCGGTCAGCGGCGCACGAGCACTTGCTTCCGGGCACCTTGTTGTGTCCGGGTCGCGGAGGGATGGTTGGTGTCAGGGAGCATCGGGTCGTGCTCGGCTGGGTCGTGCGCTCTCCTAAGCTGCAGCAGTGAATCCACTGGTCGACGGCGCGGCAGCGGCTCTGGCGGCGCAGCTGCCCACCGTGGCCCACGACTTCCCCGCCGCGGTGCTGCTGATCGACACGAAGGCCGAGCAGGTGGTCTTCGCCAACGACCTGGCCGCCCAGCTCGCCCCCGACGTGCCGCTGCCTGTCAGCGTGGAGGACTGGTCGCGAGCAGCCGGGTTGCAAGTCCTGTCGGGTGGTCAGCTCACCGACAGCAGCACCCCGTTGACCGCGATCGCCGCTGGCGACCCGGAGAGCGGGCGGCAGGTCAGTGCCGCCCTGCGGTCGGAGGCCAGCACTGCCCGGGAGTGGCTGTGGGCGATCGGGATGCCGCTGCGGGGGGCGCCGGAGCCGCTGCGGGCCCGGGCGCTGCTGGTGCTGCTGCCGTTGCGGTTCCCCGAGGCGATCGCCGGTGCGCAGGCTGCCGCAGCCGACAGCCGCGCGCACCGGTCGGTGCTGGCCAGTGGGCTGGCGCTGGCCATCAGCGACCCCACCGCCGATGACGACCCGCTGATCTGGGTCTCGCCGAGCTTCGAGCAGCTCACCGGCTACAGCGCGGCGGAGGCGGTGGGCCGCAACTGCCGGTTCCTGCAGGGCGCGGACACCGACCCCGAGGCGGTGGCGCACCTGCACGCCGGGCTGGTGCGGGAGGAGACGGTCAGCGCCACGGTGCTGAACTACCGGCACGACGGTTCGGCGTTCTACAACCTCGTGGTCATCTCGCCGGTCTTCGACGGCGAGGGCACGCTGATCCACCGGGTCAGCGTGCAGAGCGACGTCACGGCGCAGGTCCTCGCCGAGCGGGAACGCGACGCGGCCCGCGCGGCGGTGGAGGAGGCACAGCGTGCCGAGGCGGCGGCGGAGGAGGCCGGGCGTCTCAGTCGGCTGCTGCTGACCATGAGCGAAGCGCTGACCGCCACCACGACCCTGCAGGACGTCGCCGCGACCGTCACCGACGTGCTGGCCGCGGAACTGGGTGCCTCCAGTGGTGGTCTGCTGCTGGCCGACGAGGCCCGCACCTCCTTGGAGTTCGTCTCCACCGAGGCGATGCCGGCGGACCTGGATGCCGCGGGGTCACGCATCGACTGGGACGCCGACGCGCCGATCGCGGCCGCGGTGCGCGCCCGGCGGACGGTCTTCTATCCCGATGTCGCCGCGCTGGTGGCGGCCCACCCCCGGGTGACCGACCAGGCCGAGCTGCCGACGATGGGCGCCAGCATCAACCTGCCGCTGATCGCCGGCGCGGACGTCGTCGGGGCGATCGTGCTGATCTGGGACGCCCCGCACGAGCTGCCCGGGCAGCAGTGGCTGGCGCTGCAGGCGCTGGCCCGCTACACCGCCCAGGCCGTGCAGCGCGCCACCCTGCTGGCCGAGCGGCGCAGCGCGGTCGAGGTGCTGCAGCAGTCGATGTTGACCCAGCTGCCCGAGCCGGACCACCTGGAGCTGCGTTCCCACTACGTGCCGGCCGCGGTCGGGGAGTCGGTGGGCGGGGACTGGTACGACGCGGTCCTGCTGCCCGATGGCGCCACCACCCTGGTCATCGGTGACGTCACCGGCCACGACATCGCCGCCGCCGCGCACATGGGGCAGCTGCGTGGGCTGCTGCGCGCCTTCGCCTACGACCGGATCGAGCCACCGGCAGAGGTCGTGGGGCGTCTGGACCGGGCCGTCGACGGCCTGCACGTCGATGCCCTGGCCACCCTGGTGCTGGCCCGGATCGAGCAGACCGAGGAGGACACCGAGCAGGGGCTGCGCCGGCTGCGGTGGACCAACGCCGGGCACCCGCCCCCGATCCTGCTGCACCCCGACGGGCGCACCGAGGTGCTGGAGACCAGGCCGGAGCTGCTGATCGGTGTGCGGCCCGACGCCCGGCGCAGCGACCACACCCACGTCCTCGCCCCCGGCACGACACTGCTGCTCTACACCGACGGGCTCATCGAGCACCGCGGAAGCGACCTCGACCAGGGCATCACGGACCTGCGGCGGACGCTCACCGGCTGCCTGGACTGCACCCTGGAGGAGCTCCTGGACCACGTCCTGGCCGAGCTGGTCGGGAACTCCCCGCAGGACGACTGCGCCCTGATCGCCGTCCGCGCCCACCCCGAGGACCACCCGCGGCCACTCGAGGCCGGACCCGTCCATACTGCCCCGACGTCGCGCGCAGGCTAGCGAGAGCGGCCCACGAACGTCAGGAGCCCGGGGATTCGGGCCGTTGATCTCGGGCACGGGTTCTGGGCCGGTTGACCCGTCGGCCTACCTGCGTAAATGCCCGACGAGCCAAGGGGTGCAGTGAGCGGCCCGGAAACGGGGGCGGTCTCAACGGGTGCGTGGATCAGGCGCTAGATCGTGCCGCAGCGCCCGCACTTCGCCCCGAGGGTTGACCCGACGGGATTCGTACGTCGAACGGGTGCGGCCCCCTGCAACGGCTTGCGCGGACGTCATCGGCGGGGTGCGCCAGGATGAACCCGTGAGTCTTGCGCTGCCGGCCGCACGCGCGGTGCTGTTCGATGCCGACGGCGTGCTGGTGGACTCTCACAGCGGCTACCGCGTGGTCTGGGAGCGATGGTCCCGACTGCACGGGTTGGACCCGGTGTCCGTGCTGGCCTCCACCCATGCACGCCGCCCCGTGGACACGATTGCCGCTGTCGCGCCGCACCTGGATGCGGTGGCTGAGTGTGCCCGGTTGGTGGCCTACGTCGCTGAGCTCGCCGATGCCTTCGCCGTCTACCCCGACGCGCACGAGTTGTTGGGCCGGCTGCCGGCGCACCGGTGGGCGGTGGTGACCTCTGGAGACGCGGCCTCGGTTCGTGCTCGGTTCACCGCGGGCGCCTTACCGCTGCCCGCGGTGCTGGTTGACGGCGCTGCGGTCAGCCGAGGCAAGCCCGATCCGGAGGGGTATCTGGTTGCCGCTGCCCGGCTGGGTGCACGTCCCGCGGACTGCCTCGTCGTGGAGGACGCCCCAGCCGGGATCGACGCCGGGCGGAGAGCGGGGATGACCGTCCTCGCTCTGACGACCTCCCATGAACCGGACCAGCTCCGACGAGCCGACGTCGTCGTCGACTCGCTGACGCAGGCGCAGCCCCACGTCCTCGCTTGGATGGCAGCCACCACTGCCCGGTGAACGACGGAGCTGATCCCGCTCCAGCTGGATGCCACTGACAACCGTGCGCACGGGCGTCCAGAGCGGAGAACAGGCGTGCCGCCGGTGCTCATCGGCCTGAGAACGGTCGGGTGGTGGTCAGTCCGTTGACGGAGGGGGGTTTTCGGCCGGCGGCCGGGAGGACCTGGGCGCCACGCCGGTGACCATCGTCGCCGCGACTCCTCTCGGCTGAGTGCGGCAGCGGGCCTGTGCTGCTTGTTCCGGCGCGCAGCGTCTCAGCATGCGGCCTCCACGAGGCCGGTGCGGTACGCGTGCACGACGGCTTGCACCCGATCGCGTACTCCGAGCTTGGTGAGGATGTGCGACACGTGGGTCTTGACGGTCTCGGTGCTCAGGAAGAGCTCTGCGGCCACTTCGGCATTGGAACGTCCGGTGGCTACCAGACGCAGCACCTCCACCTCTCTGGCGGTCAGCTGGTCCGGCTGCGCTGCGGTGCTGCTCGGTGGGGCTGTGCGCAGGCGGGCGGCGTGCGCCCCGATGAGGGCACGGGTCACGGCGGGTGCAAGCAGCGCGTCTCCGGCGGCGACGGTGCGCACGCCGGCGATCAGCTCACCGGGCCCGGAGTCCTTGAGCAGGAAGCCGCTGGCGCCGGCGCGCAGCGCGTCGAAGACGTGTTCGTCCAGGTTGAAGGTGGTGACGACCAGGACCTTCGGGGCGTCGGGCACACCCGGACCGGCGAGGGCTGCGGTGGCCGCGATCCCGTCCATGACGGGCATGCGAACGTCCATCACGACCACGTCCGGGTTCAGCCGGCGGGCCAGGTCGACGGCCTGACGCCCGTCCGCGGCCTCACCCACGACCTCCATGTCCTCCTGCGCCCCGAGGATGACGGCGAAGCCGCTGCGCACCATCGCCTGGTCGTCGGCTACCAGCACGCGCAGCACCTGGTGCCCGCCGCCGGCGGCGTCCCCGCCCGCGGTGCTCACGGTGCCCCGACCGGGATGCGGGCTCGCACGCCGAAGCCGCCCCCGGGTCGCGGTCCGGCCTCCAGCCGCCCTCCGAGCACGCCGACGCGCTCGGCCAGCCCCGCCAGGCCGCGGCCGGACCCGGCGTCCACCAGCGCCGATGGAGCAGCGGGTCGGCCAGCAGGGGAACCGGCGGTCGTCACCTCGACGTCGACGACGGCGCCGGCCCCCGTGCCGGTGCGGACGACGGTGACGGTGGTGCAGCGCGCGGGCGCGTGCTTGAGGGCGTTGGTCAAGGACTCCTGGACGACGCGGTGCACGGCCAGTGCGGTGGGCCCGGGAAGGTCCACCAACTCGGCCCGCTGGACCAGGTGCACCGGCTGGCCGCTCGCCCGCACCCGCTCGACGACGTCTGCCAGAGGCTCCAGCGCCGGCATGCGCCCGGCGCTGCCGTCAGCGGGGACCCGGAGCACCCCCAGCTGGTGGCGCAGCTCGACCAGCGCCTGCCGCCCGGTGCCGGCGATGTCGCCCAGCACCGCGGTGACGCGCTCGGGCCGGTCGGTCAGGTAGGCGGCGGCATCGGCCTGGACCACCATGGCGGTGACGTGGTGGGTCACCACGTCGTGCAGCTCGCGTGCGATCCGGGCCCGCTCGTCCGCGGCCGCCGCCGCCCGTTCCGCGTCGCGGTGCGCGGCCTCCTGCGCCCGCCGCGCCTGCACCCAGCGGCCCACCACCCAGCAGGCGACCGAGGCCAGGTAGAACGTCACGTCGTCGGCCACGGACTCCACCGACCCCGTGGTGTGCACCGCCACCACCATGACCACGAAGCCGGCGCTGGCGGCCCCGGCGAGCAGCGCGCGGGCCCGCTGTTGGTAAGCGCCGGCGCTGTAGAGCGCCACGATCAGCCCCATGCCGCTGTACACGGCGCCGGAACCCCGCAGCTGGAAGAGCGCGAAGCTCACCCCCACCAAGGCCAGGCACAGCGCCGGAGCCCGCCGGCGCGCCACCAGCGGCAGGCACTGGCCCAGCGCCAGCACCACGACCGTGAGGTCCACGGGCTCGGCCGGGAGGCGGACCAGCCCCGTTCCGCTGCCGGCCAACGCCGGGACGAAGGTCAGCGCCGCGAGCAGCGCGGCCAGGGCGGCGTCCTGCGTCAGCACCGGCAAGGCGTGCCAGCGCCCCCACGACCAGTCCTTGAGCTCGCGCACCACGTCACCACTCCAACTCCGTCCCGCCCGGCCGGGGCGGCGGCCGCCGGTGTGGCCCGTACCCATCATGGCCGCCGGCGGACCAGCGCGGGTCCCCCACGAGAGCTACTCGGAGACCGTTCTCGAGGGGGACGACCGCGGGGTGGTCGGCTCCCTAGCGTCGTCCTCGGTGCCGCGGGACCACCCGCGGCCACGCTCCAGGAGGCATCCGGTGTCCATCAGCCACACCCCGCACGAGGTCGCAGCGCCGTCACCGCACCGCGCCGCACGCCAGGGCAGGACACCCGGTGCACAGGGCCCGGCGAGCCCACGGTGGGCGCGCCCGGTGCTGGTGCGCCTCGCCGCGATGTCCGTCGTGCTGATCGCGGTGCAGGGCATCGTGCAGGGCAGCGTCATGACCTTCGGCGACCCGTTCGGCAACACCCGCCCGCTGACCACCTTCCTGCTCGGGGTGGTCGGCTCAGTTCTGGCGCTGGTCTGCTACACCTGGCTGGTCCGCCGGCTGGAGCGGCGCGAGGTCACCGAACTCGCCCCCAGCGGCGCCGTGGGCGGCCTGGCCCGCGGCGCCCTGGTCGGCACCGCGATGTTCGGCGCCGTGCTGGTCGTGCTTGCCGCGCTCGGGGTCTACCAGGTGACCGGTACCGGTCCGGTCAGCTCGCTGCTCAGTGCCGCCGGCATCATGGCCACCGCCGCGGTGCTGGAGGAGCTGGTCTTCCGCGGGGTGGTCTTCGGTCTGCTGGAGACCCGGCTGGGCACCTGGGCGGCCCTGCTCGTCTCCTCAGCCCTCTTCGGCGCGATGCACCTGATCAACAACCCGCACGCCACCGTGCGGGTCGCCACCGCCATCGCCCTGGAGGCCGGGCTGATGCTCGGCGCCGCCTACATCGCCACCCGCACGCTGTGGGTGCCCATCGGGATCCACTTCGCTTGGAACGTCGTCGAGAGCCTGAGCGGGACGACCGTCTCCGGCACCGGAGGCGCTACCCCCAGCCTGGTCACCGCCACCTTGCAGGGGCCTACCGCACTGACCGGCGGCGACTTCGGACCCGAGGGGGGCGTCCCCATCGTGGTCGCCGGCTGCGCCATCGCGGCGGCCTTTCTCGTCGTCGCCGCCCGTCGCGGGAACCTGCACCCCGCCGGCCTGCGGCGCACCACCCCCGCGGACAGCACGCACGGCACGCCGACGGGCAGGCGGCCTTGAACCGCTCCTGCAGACCTCGCACGTCGCTGGCAGGTCGGCCGGCGGAAGGGGTGCGACGTCGTTGTCGCCGACGGGCGCACGGTCAGCGCCACACCTGGCCGCGACTGGTCCAGTTCAGCCCGAAGACGGCCGGGCGGTGGTCAGTCCGCTGACGGGCCGTTCTTCGAACCATCTGAGCTAGTGGGTGAAGAACTCCCGGAGAGCTGCGGCGACGACCTCGGGGGAGCCGCCTCGACTGCGGTTCCACGGTCCGTCGTGGCCCAGGCCGTCGAGCACGATGCGTCGGGCATCCGGGAGGATAGTCTGCAGTGCGTCGGTGGCCTGCTGGAGGAACGCAGGGCTGGCGGTGCCGTTGAGGAGCAGCACCGGCTTGTCGAGGGCCTCGAGGATCCTCATCCTGCCGTCCATGCCGGCGACGGCGTTGAAGTCGTAGCGGACTCCGGGCAGGAGGTCGCGTAGTCGTGATTCCGGGCCGCGACCGCGGGCGTCGACGCTGAGGACGATGCGGCCCAGCAGGCGGGCGACCGGTCGGGGGAGCGCGCGGATCGGTGCGGGTGCGGTGCCGGCGGTGACGAGGGCGCCGATCAGCGCCGTCCCCAGGTCGCCCTGTTCGATGTCGGTGTTGAGCTGTCGGATCCCGTCGTGGGAGATGCCCTCGGCGTAGAAGGGGGGCTCGTACACGGCTGCCCTGGTGACCCGGTCCAGTGTCCGTGCCGCTTCGAGGGCGATCACGGCCCCCGAGCTGAGCCCGAACACGAAGTGCGCACCGGTCGCGGCGAGGACCGCGTCGACGTCCTCGACGTCGCGGGTGATGTCGTGCCGGCTGTCGTAGGGCCTGGGGCTCAGCCCTCGCCCGCGCCGGTCGAGGGAGTGGACGGTGAGGTCCGGGGACAGGGCCTGCGCCAGCTCCGGTAGGAGTGGGCATCGGCCATGGCGCCCTGCACCAGCACCACCCCGGGGCCGCTGCCCTGCTGCAGGTAGCCGATGCGCGTGCCGTCGCGGGAGGTGACGAACCCCGCCGTTCCCTGTCCGCCCGTGGTGTCGTCCATGCGTGCTGCGTCCCGTCCATCGAGGTGTCTGGTGCCGAGGTGTGGGCAGCCGCGCGCGGGGCGACCTCTCCTGGCTCGACCTCGCCGCCGCCAGCGTGCCAGCCTGCCAGCGTGCCAGCGGCGCGTGGACGGCAGCCCGACGACGACATCGGCCAGCCGCGGTCCAGAGCGCGACCCACCTTGCCGTCACATCAGACGGCCGGCCCGATGTGACGGCAAGGTCGAACATCTGTCCGGCGTCCCGGTCAGGCGCCGAGGAGGTCGGGTCGGCGGTGGCGGCTCGGGCGAGTGCGGTGGTGTCGCTGCCGAGCAGTGGATGTCCGTGACGCCGGGCCGGCTGCCGATCTCCGCGGCCGAGCCGGCGTGGTCGGGGTGCCAGTGGGTGAGCACGACGTGGGTGAGGACGTCGCGACCCAGGCCCCGCCGTGCCAGCTCCTCCTCGACCCCGGCGGTCTGTCCGCGCCGTCCGGTGTCGACGAGCAGGCCCCCGGCGTCCCGGCGCAGCAGGTGGGCCTGCCCCGGGCGCCCGCCGACCATGGTCAGGTCCGGGCGCAGCTGCACGACCCGGGTCTTCCCGTAGTGACCTCGTCCGCGGTCACACCGCCTCCCGCACCCGGTGCAGGGCGGCCGCGGCGGGCAGCCCGACCCGGGCGGCGCCTCTGGCCAGCGGGTGCGACAGCCGCTGGATCCAGCGCAGTGGCACCAGGGACTCCCGCACCGCGTCGGGGGCGTAGCCGGCCATCGTCATCTCGAAGCGCAGCGTGGCCACGGGGATCGTGGTGGCGCCGTCGCGGGCGGCCACGAGCTCGGTGGCGAGGTGGTCGGCGTCGCGGATGGCAGTGGAGGCCGCGCGGCCCGCGGTCGGCGGCATGGCGTGCACGGCGTCGCCGAGGGCGGTGACCGAGGAGGACGACGGTCTGACGAAAGCGCAGCTCGCCCGGCACGTGCTGGTCGGCCCGCAGAGCATGGGCACGCTCATCGACTCATTGGTGGCAAGAGGCCTGGTCGTCCGCGACGGCCCAGGTGGGCGCGGCCGGCGCGCGGGCATCGCCCTCACCGACGCCGGCCGGGAGACCCGCCAGCGGGCCCGGCCGGCGGTGCGGGCGTTCAACACCCCGGCTGCGCTGGGTCTCACGCGGGCGCAGGCTGCGATGCTCGGCGAGACCTTCGATCATGTCCGCGCCGCGGTGGGCAAGACAGCTGGTACCGATCCCGCGGCGGGTGATCGCAGCGGGATCTCGTGATGCCGGTGGGGCGGTCATCGCTGCTCGTCCCGATCGGATCGATGCTGCAGCTCATCCAGTGCCGAAGGGGAATGCGCCGACCACCGGCCGTTACGTCAGACGACTGCCCGGGAACCCGCTTCAGTTCAGCCCATCCCGCAGGTGCCGACGGGTGGGGGCGACGTGGCCCGCGATCCACGGCGGCCATCTCCAGGCGTGGGATCGGCACCCGGAGCCGGTCCCCGATGGCGCGGGCACGGCTGCACACGCAGCGGTCATCCCCGCTCGGGGGAGATGGGAGACTGGAGGGGATGGACACGACTGCAGACGACACTCCCACCACCTCCGGCGGTGAGGGCTGGTCCGAGGACATGGAGCTCGCGCCGACCCGCCCCGGTGACGTCGAGGAGCCCGAGCACGACGACGACAGCCCCGGCGAACGGTTGCAGAAGGTGCTGGCCCGGGCCGGTGTCGGCTCCCGGCGGGTGTCCGAGGACATGATCGACGCCGGCCGGATCAGCGTGAACGGCGCCGTCGTGCGGGTGCAGGGCATGCGCGTGGACCCCGACACCGCGGTCATCGCGGTCGACGGGCGGCGGGTCGACATCCGCAACGACAAGGTCACCTACGCGATGAACAAGCCGGTCGGCATCATCACCTCGATGAGCGACGACCGGGGCCGCGCATGCGTCGGGGACATGATCGGCGACCTCGCCGCCGGGCTGACCCACGTCGGCCGGCTGGACCAGGACACCGAGGGCCTGCTGCTGCTCACCACCGACGGCGAGCTCGCCCACCGGCTCACCCACCCGTCCTACCTGGTGACCAAGACCTACCTGGCCCAGGTCACCGGCTCGGTGGCCCGGGACCTGCACCGCACGCTGCGCAAGGGCATCGAGCTGGAGGACGGCCCGGTCGCGGTCGACTCCTTCCACGTCGTCGATGCTCACGCCGGCCAGTCCGTGGTCGAGGTCGTGCTGCACGAGGGCCGCAAGCACATCGTCCGCCGGCTGCTGGCCGAGGTCGGCCTGCCGGTCACCCGGCTGACCCGCACCGCCATCGGGCCGATCGAGCTGGCCCGGATGCGCACCGGCACGATCCGCAAGCTCACCCGCACCGAGGTCGGCGCCCTCCACGAGCTCGTCGGCATGTAGAAGGACCCTCGTGCCCCCCACCGCTCGCAGGCTCGCGGCGGGCCCCTGCACGAGGGCCGAGAACGCACACCGGCCGGCGTCCTCCTCGGGGGACGCCGGCCGGTGTGCGTCGCGGGACCGCTTACAGGGCGGTGACCTCGACCGGGGTGGTCAGCACGCGGTCGACGCCGACCACGCGGTCCGGGCCGGTGACCCGGACGGTGGCCTGCAGCGGCAGCTCGGTGCTGGAGGTGCCGACCTGCAGCACCAGGTCACCGGACTCCACCACCCGCTGCAGGTCCCGGCCGGAGAACGACGTCCGGTCGGCGTGCAGCGTGAAGGAGACCCGGGCGCTCGCCCCGGCGGCCAGCTCGACCCGGGCGAAGCCGGCGAGCTGGGTGACCGGACGCACCACGCTGGCGACCGGATCGTGCAGGTAGAGCTGCACGACCTGGGCGCCGTCCCGCTCGCCGGTGTTGCGCACCGTCACGGAGACCGTCACCGAGCCGTCGGTGGCCAGCTCCGCGGTCGCCGCGCCGTCGGCGCCGGCGACCTGCAGGTCGGCGAGGGCGAACGACGTGTACGACAGGCCGTGCCCGAAGGGGAAGGCCGGCGTCGGGTCGGCGGAGCTGATCCCGCTCTGCCCACCCAGGATCGGGTGCAGGTAGGTGGCCGGCGACCCGCCCGGGGTGGCCGGCACGGAGACCGGCAGCCGCCCGGAGGGGTTGACCCGGCCGCTGAGCACCCCGGCGACGGCGCCGGCGCCCTCCTCGCCCGGGAAGAACGCCTGCACGATCGCCGCCGCCCGGTCGACGACCGCGCCGAGGGCGTAGGGCCGGCCGGTGAGCAGCACGACGACGACCGGCGCGCCGGTGTCCAGCAGGGCGTCGAGCAGCTCGCCCTGCAGGCCGGGCAGGCGCAGGTCGTCGGCGTCGCAACCCTCACCGGAGGTGCCGCGGCCGAACAGCCCGGCGACGTCCCCGAGGACGGCGAGGACGACGTCGGACTCCGCCGCCACCCGCACGGCCTCGGCGATGCCGCCGCGGTCCAGCTCCTGCACCGGGACGCCGCGGGCGGAGGAGACCTCGGCGTCGGGGAACTCGGCGCGCACCGCGTCCAGCAGCGTGGGCAGCTCGATGCCCAGCGGCATGTCCGGGTGCTGCACGCCCACGTGGTTGGGGAAGGCGTAGCAGCCCATCAGCGAGAGCACCTCGTCAGCAGCCGGGCCGACGACGGCCAGCTTCGCCGGCGACTGCAGCGGCAGCACCGACGCCCGGTTGTCCAGCAGGACCACCGAGCGCTCGGCGAGCGTGCGGGCCAGCGCGCGCATGTGCGGCGGGTCGAAGTCCAGGCTCTCGGCCCCCTCGCGCAGCGCCGCGGGCTCGGGGTCCCAGCCGGCGTCGAGCAGGCCCAGCTCGCCCTTTTGCAGCAGCACCCGCTCCAGGGCGCGGTCGACGACGTCCATGCCGACCTCGCCGGAGCGGATCCGCTCCAGCAGCGGCTCGCCGTAGCAGCGCACCGTGGGCAGCTCGACGTCGATGCCGGCCCGCAGCGCCCGGGCGGCGGCGTCGCCGGGGGAGGACGCCACGCCCTGGGTGGTCTCGAGCATGGAGACGGCGAAGTAGTCGGCGACCACGACGCCGTCGAAGCCGAGGGTCTCCCGCAGCAGGTCGGTCATGAGTGCGGGGTCCGCGGCCGGGGGCAGGCCGTCGACGGCGGCGTAGGAGTTCATCACCGAGCGGGCACCGCCCTCGCGCAGCGCGGTCTCGAACGGCGGCAGCACGACGTCGCGGAACTCGCGGGGACCCAGCCGCACCGGGGCGTGGTTGCGGCCGGAGGCGGAGCCGGAGTACCCGGCGAAGTGCTTGAGGGTGGCCACGATCCCGGAGCTCTCCAGCCCGCGGGTGTACGCCGAGCCCAGGACGGCGACGAGGTAGGGGTCCTCGCTGATGGTCTCCTCGGTGCGGCCCCAGCGGTGGTCGAAGCTGACGTCGAGCACCGGGGACAGCCCCTGGTGCACCCCGACCGAGCGCATGAGCTCGCCGATCCCGGCCGCCATGGTCTCGACCGAGGCGGCGTCGAAGGACGCGCCCCAGGCCAGCGGGGTCGGGAAGACGGTGGCCTGCCAGGCGGTGAAGCCGGTCAGGCACTCCTCGTGGGCCACCGCCGGGATACCCAGCCGGGAGTTGGCGACCAGGTCGCGCTGGGTCTGGGCGAGCACCCGGGCGCCGGTGAGGGGCGCCACCGGGCCGGTGCCGAAGACGCGGGTCAGCTGGCCCAGGCCGGGCCTGGTCAGCTCCTCCCACGGCGGGAGCGGCTCGGAGAACTCGTGCTGGTTCGGGGCCACCTCCTCGCCGTCGGAGATCGCCGTCCAGATGCCGTACAGCTGGGCGACCTTCTCCTCGAGGGTCATCACGTCCATCAGGGCGCGGACGCGCTCGGGCAGCGGGCGCGCGGGGTCGGTCCACACGTCGGCGGCGGGGGCACCCGGGTCGAGGTCGGACGAGGACGGGGACGAGGTCACGGGACGGGCTCCTGGAGTCGGTTCGGGCGCCGGAGGAGGCGCGGGTCGGTCGCCGGTGTCGGCGCCGGAGGGCAGCGGGGGAGACGGGCGCCGTGGGTCAGTGACGCGGGGGAGCGGTGGAGGCGCGGGTGACCAGGTGGGTGGCCAGCTCCATGCGCTGGCTGCCGAGCACCCGGCCGTTGATCAGGTCGTGCAGCATCCGGCCGGCCACCCGGCCCATGTCGGCCAGCGGCTGGCGCACGGTGGTCAGCGGCGGGGAGGACCAGCGGGCCATCGGCAGGTCGTCGAAGCCGACCACGCTGAGGTCGGCGGGCACGGAGAGCCCGGCCTGGCGGGCGGCCTCGATGATGCCGAAGGCCTGCTCGTCGCTGCCGGCGAAGATCGCCGTCGGCGGGTCGGGGAGGGCCAGCAGCGCCCGCGCCCGGTCGTGGCCGCCCTGGTGGCGGAAGGTGCCGTGCACCACCAGGTCGGGGTCGACGGCGATGCCGGCCCGCTCCAGCGCCGCCCGGTAGCCGTCGATGCGGGCCCGGCTGCACAGGTAGCCCTGCGGGCCGCCGACGACGGCGATCCGCCGGTGGCCCAGCTCGACGAGGTGCTCGGTGGCCGACAGCCCGCCGGCCCAGTTGGTCGCCCCGACGCTGGGGACGTCCTGGCCGGGCATGTCGACCGGGTCGATGACCACGACCGGGAGCTTGGACCGGCCCAGCCGGCGCTGGTCGGCGGCGGTGAGCCGGGAGGTGACGACCAGCGCGCCGCGCCGCCCGCCGGCGACGAGGGCCTGCACCCAGTCGACGTCCGATGTCCGGGACTGGGAGGACACCACGACCTCCAGGCCGCTCTCGGTGACCCCGCGGAGGATCTCCACCGCCCAGGGGCTGTCCAGCGCGGTGAAGACCACGTCGACCAGGAGGTCCTCGGCGGGCCGGCGGGTGACCGGGACGTAGTTGTGCAGGTCCAGCAGCTGCTGCACGTGCGCGCGGGTGGCGGGGGCGACGTCGGCCTTGCCGTTGACGACCTTGGACACGGTCGGCAGCGAGACACCGGCGGCCGCGGCGATGGACGCCAACGTGGGTCGGCCCAGCTGGTGCGGTGGCACTGGACGGCCTCCCCGGTGCGTTGCGGTGGCGGCTGGCGCACGAACCTGCCGCCGGCGGGACCGGTGCGGAAGGCCGGCGTCGCTGTCGGCGTGACGCGGACGTTATCGAAACTTTCGGTGCTTGGATAGTCGCCACCTGCCCAAACCGGCCGATCTACGGGCCCGGGCAGTACCGAAATGGTCACAGTTCGGCCACGAGGACGTACGTCTGATGCGGGCGTTGACAGGCGCCGGTGACGTGGCTTACGTTCTCGCAACTGCTCGAAACTTTCGGTTTTCAACGACGAAACAGGAAGGTGGCGGTGGGATGTCCCCCCGGCGTCTGACCAAGGTGGCCGTGTCGGCCACCACCCTTGCTCTGCTCGGCTCGATGGCAGCCTGCGGCTCCGACAACACCTCCGGCGGTTCCGGTGGTGGTGACGGTGGCGGCACGGCTGACGTGTGGGCACTGCAGGACACCACCCTCAACCCGATCGAGGAAGCCTCGATCCAGCGGTACAACGACGGTGCCGGTCCGGGCTCGGTGAAGCTCTCGACCTTCGGCAACGACCCGTACAAGCAGCGCCTGCGCACGGCGATCAACTCGCCGCAGGCCCCCGACGTCTTCTTCAACTGGGGCGGTGGCTCCCTCAAGGAGTACGTCGACGCCGGCAAGGTCGAGGACCTCACCCCGATGCTGGAGGAGAACCCCGAGCTGCGGGACGCCTTCCTCCCCAGCGTGCTCGCCGGTGCCGAGATCGACGGCAAGCAGTACGGCCTGCCCATGCGCGGTGTCCAGCCGGTCCTGATGTACGGCAACAACGAGGTCCTGACGGCCAACGGCATCGACGGGATGCCGGCCACCTGGGACGAGCTGCTCGCCGACGTGGCGACCCTCAAGGCCGCCGGCCTCACGACGCCGATCGCGCTGGCCGGTTCGCAGTCGTGGACCGAGCTCATGTGGGCCGAGTACCTGCTCGACCGCGTCGCCGGTCCGGAGGTCTTCCAGGCCATCCGTGACGGCGAGGGTGAGGGCTGGAACGACCCCGCCGTGCTCGAGGCCATGACCATGCTCAAGCAGCTGATCGACGCCGGTGCCTTCGGCACGCCGAACGACTTCTCCGCGACCGAGTACGACGCGGGTGGCACCACGCAGCTGCTGGCCAACGGTGACGCGGCCTTCCACCTCATGGGCTCCTGGGAGTTCACGAACCAGAAGGGCACCAACCCGGACTTCGTCTCGGCCGGCAATCTGCTCTACGCGCCCTTCCCGGCCGTCGCGGGTGGCGCGGGCGACCCGAGCAACCTGGTCGGCAACGTGTCGAACTTCTACTCGGTGACCAGCGCGTCGCCGAACAAGGAGGCGGCGCTGGAGTACGTCAGGACCCAGCTCAACGACCCCGACTACGTGGCCGAGCTGGTCGCTGCCGGCGACGTCATGCCGATCGCGGGTGCCCGCGAGCAGCTGGCTGCCACGGAGGACGGTGACTACCTCACCACGGTCTACGACCTCACCGAGAACGCGGAGAACTTCCAGCTCTCGTGGGACCAGGACCTGGCCGCCGACGAGGCGACCAAGATGCTGACCGAGCTGAGCAACCTGTTCCTGGGTCAGCAGACCCCGGAGGGCTTCGTGGCAGCCATGGCGGGCTGACCCAGACCCTGCCGACTGCACCGCTGACTACACAGAGGATCTGACGTGGCTGCCACGGGACGAGAGCGTCCTTCCGGCTGGTACATGGCACCGGTGCTGACCTTCTTCGGGGTCTTCGCCGTCCTGCCCATGGTGCTGGTCGTCTACCTCAGCTTCACCGACTGGGACGGCTTCGGCTTCCCCTCGCTCTCCGGCGGGGGGAACTGGAGCCGCGCCCTGCAGGACCCCGAGGTGGGGCGCTCGCTCGTGCTGACGCTGGTGTTCATGGTCCTCGGCTGGGTCGTCCAGACCCCGATCGCGATGATGATCGGGGTCTGGGCGGCCGGGCGGCAGCGCAACCGCGCCGTCCTCAGCTCGATCTTCTTCCTGCCGGTGCTGCTGTCCACGGCGGCGATCGCGCTGCTGTGGAAGTCGGTGCTGGACCCCAACTTCGGGCTCACCCAGCAGCTGCCCTTCCTGGACCAGTTCAGCTTCCTGGGTGACCAGAGCCTGGTCATCTACACGGTGGCCTGGGTGCTGACCTGGCAGTACGTGCCCTTCCACACCCTGCTCTACCAGAGCGCTGCGCGGGGCATCCCGGTCTCGATCTACGAGGCCGCCACCATCGACGGGGCCGGTCGGTACAAGCAGTTCTTCGCGATCACGCTGCCGCTGCTGCGCTACACCCTGATCACCTCGACCGTGCTGATGCTGGTCGGCTCGGTGACCACGTTCGACACGATCCTGCTGCTCACCGGCGGTGGCCCCGGTACCGCGACCCGCATCGCACCGCTGTACATGTACATCACCGGCTTCGGCGCCTTCGAGTTCGGCTACGCCAGTGCGATCGCGGTCATCCTGCTGGTCCTGGGAGCCGGGCTGTCCCTGGCCGTCACCCGGCTCACCGGCTTCCGCAAGATGTCCAGCCAGCAGGAGGGCCTGTGACCATCACCCAGTCCGGCACCCCGATGGCGAGGCCGCCGGCCTCCGCCGGCCCGGCCGGTCCCGTCACCGGGAAGAAGCGCCGCAAGGTCGGCCGCGAGAAGCCGAACTACCTCGCCGGCGTGCTGTCGGTGATCTGGCTGGCCCTGGTCGTGGTGCCGCTGTACTTCATGATCAGCAGCAGCTTCCGCACCCGGCAGGACTACCTGGGCGACAACCCGCTCAAGCTGCCCAGCGACCCGACGCTGGAGAACTACGAGTCGGTGTTCACCGGTGGCTTCGGCCGGTACTTCCTGAACAACATCATCGTCACGGTGGGCACGGTCGCCATCGTGGTCGCGCTGGTGGTGCCGGCGGCCTACGCGGTGGCCCGCAACGCCTCGCCGATGGTGCAGCGCGGGTTCTCGATCATGCTGGTCGGCTTGGCGGTGCCCGCCCAGGCGGTGATCATCCCGGTGTACCTGCTGATCAACCAACTGCGGCTCTACGACACCCTGCTGGCGATCATCCTGCCGACGGCGGCGTTCGCCCTGCCGGTGGCGATGCTGGTGATGACCAACAGCCTCCGCGACATCCCCAACGAGCTCTACGAGGCCCAGACCCTCGACGGCGCGGGTCCGCTGCAGACCCTGCGCAACCTGGTCCTCCCGCTGGCCAAGCCGGCGATCACCACGGTGACCGTGTTCACCGCGATGAGCGCCTGGAACGGCTTCCTGTTCCCGCTGGTGCTCACGCAGTCGGCCGAGCAGCGCACGCTCACCCTCGGCCTGCAGACGTTCTCCAGCCAGTTCGGCACCAACGTGCCGGGACTGCTCGCAGCCATCACGCTGTCGCTGGTGCCGATCTTCCTGGTCTACCTCTTCGGTCGGCGCTACCTGCTGGGCGGCCTCACGGCCGGCTTCGGCAAGTGACAGCCTGCTCCACAGCCAGCTCCCGAACCGCACGCAACACGAGAGGAACCACCTGATGACCACCCCCCAGGCCACTCCCCAGGACAAGTTCACCTTCGGCCTCTGGACGATCGGCTGGACGGCCCGCGACCCCTTCGGTGACGCCACCCGCGACGCCGTCGACGTGGTCGAGTCCGTGCACAAGCTCGCCGAGATGGGTGCCTACGGCGTCACGTTCCACGACGACGACGTCATCCCCGCAGGCTCCGAGGCCGCGGCCCGCGACCAGGTCATCGCCCGCTTCAAGGGTGCCCTGGAGGAGACCGGCCTCAAGGTCCCCATGGTGACCACCAACCTGTTCACCCACCCGGTGTTCAAGGAGGGCGGGCTCACCGCCAACGACCGCGAGGTCCGCCGCTACGCGATGCGCAAGGTCATGCGCAACATGGACCTGGCCGCCGAGCTGGGCGCCGAGACCTACGTCCTGTGGGGTGGCCGCGAGGGCACCGAGGTCGACACCGCCAAGGACCTCATCGCCTCCCTCGACCGCTACGCCGAGGCCATCGACACCCTGGCCCAGTACTCCGAGGACCGCGGCTACGGCCTGAAGTTCGCCCTGGAGCCCAAGCCCAACGAGCCCCGCGGTGACATCTTCCTGCCCACCGTCGGGCACGCGATCGCCTTCATCTCCAAGCTGCAGCACGCCGACCTGGTCGGGATCAACCCCGAGGTCGGCCACGAGCAGATGGCGAACCTGAACTTCACCCACGGCATCGCCGAGGCGATCTGGCTGGGCAAGCTCTTCCACATCGACCTCAACGGCCAGCACGGGCCCAAGTTCGACCAGGACCTGGTCTTCGGCCACGGCGACCTGCTGCAGGCATTCTCCACCGTCGACCTGCTGGAGAACGGCGGTCTGGACGGCGGCCCGTCCTACGACGGCCCCCGGCACTTCGACTACAAGCCGCTGCGCACCGAGGACATGGACGGCGTGTGGCGTTCGGCCCAGGCCAACATCACCACCTACCTCCTGCTCAAGGAGCGGGCCGCCGCGTTCCGCGCCGACCCGGAGGTCCAGGAGGCCATGGCCGCGGCCAAGGTCGCGGAGCTGCGCACGCCGACCCTCGGCGAGGGTGGTTACCAGGAGCTCCTGGACGACCGTTCGGCGTTCGAGGACTTCGACGCCGACACCGTGGGCAAGCGCGGCGCCGGCGTCGTGCGGCTCGACCAGCTGATGATCGAGCACCTGCTCGGCGCCCGCTGATCGCACCGGGTCGAGCTCAGGCGAGGAGAGGACTGTCGTGACGCTGGTGGCCGGGGTCGACTCGTCGACCCAGTCCTGCAAGGTCGTGATCCGCGACGCGGAGAGCGGCGCCCTGGTCCGGGAGGGCCGGGCGTCGCACCCCGACGGCACGGAGGTCGACCCGGCCGCCTGGTCGGTCGCGCTGGAGACGGCGATCGAGGCGGCGGGCGGCCTGTCCGACGTCGCCGCGGTCGCCGTCGGCGGCCAGCAGCACGGCATGGTCTGCCTGGACGCCGAGGGTGAGGTGGTCCGTCCCGCGCTGCTGTGGAACGACACCCGCTCGGCCCAGGCGGCCACCGACCTCATCGCCGAGCTCGGCCCGGGCGGGACCGGCCGCCGCGCGTGGGCCGACGCGGTCGGCCTGGTGCCGGTCGCGTCGTTCACGGTGACCAAGCTGCGCTGGCTGGCCGAGCACGAGCCGGACAGCGCAGCGCGCACCGCGGCGGTCTGCCTGCCGCACGACTGGCTCACCTGGAAGCTGGCCGGGGCGTCGGGGCTGGACACCCTGGTCACCGACCGCGGTGATGCCAGCGGCACCGGCTACTGGTCCACCCACACGAACGAGTACCGGCCCGATCTGCTCGAGCGCGCGTTCGGCCGCACCCCGGTGCTGCCGCGGGTGCTCGGGCCGGCCGAGCAGGCCGGCACGGTCGCCGGCGGCGCCCTCGGCGCCGCCGGTGGTGCGCTGCTCGGCCCGGGCACCGGCGACAACGCCGCGGCCGCGCTGGGCATCAACGCCGAGCCCGGCGACGTGGTGCTGTCCATCGGCACCTCCGGTGTGGTGTCCACCGTGTCGAGCACGCCCAGTGCCGACCCCTCGGGCACCGTCGCCGGTTTCGCCGACGCCACCGGCAACTACCTGCCGTTGGTGGTGACGCTGAACGCCGCCCGGGTGCTCGACGCCACCGCGCGGCTGCTCCGGGTCGACCACGACGAGCTATCCCGGCTGGCGCTCACCGCGCCGGCCGGGGCCGGCGGCCTCGTGGTCGTCCCCTACCTCGAGGGCGAGCGCACGCCGGACCGCCCGCAGTCCACCGGTGCGGTGCACGGCCTCACGCTGGCCAGCTCCGACCCGGCACACCTGGCGCGCGCCGCGGTGGAGGGGCTGCTGTGCGGCCTGGCCGACGGGCTCGAGGCGATCGCCGCGCTGGGCAACCCGGTCCGCCGGGTGTTCCTCGTCGGCGGCGGCGCCCGATCGGAGGCGGTGCGCCGGCTGGCGCCGGCCGTCCTGGGTGTGCCGGTGCTCGTCCCGCCGCCGGGGGAGTACGTCGCCGACGGCGCCGCCCGCCAGGCGGCCTGGGTCCTGGCCGGCGGCAGCACGCCCCCGGTCTGGCCGGCCACCAGCACCGAGGTGTTCGAGGCCGACCCGGTCCCGTTCGTCCGGGAGCGCTACGCCGAGGTCCGGGACATGACCGCCGACCGGGTGTGACCTGCACTACCTCAGGCGCTCACGAGAGTGCATGATCAGCACCGCACCGCTCTTTCCACCCACTCGGATCGTCCGGCACGTTCCTGCCGGTAGGAGGACCGCACGATGGCGTCTGTCACCTACGACTCCGCAACTCGCCGCTACCCCGGTTCCGACCGGGCCGCGGTCGATGCGCTGGACCTGACCATCGAGGACGGCGAGTTCCTCGTCCTCGTCGGCCCCTCGGGCTGCGGCAAGTCCACGTCGCTGCGCATGCTCGCCGGCCTGGAGGACATCGACGAGGGCGCGATCCTCATCGGTGGGCGTGACGTCACCGACGTCGCCGCCAAGGACCGCGACATCGCGATGGTGTTCCAGAACTACGCGCTGTACCCGCACATGACCGTGGCCGACAACATGGGCTTCGGCCTGCGGATGGCCGGGGTCAACAAGAGCGAGATCAGCACCCGCGTGCGCGACGCGGCCAAGCTGCTGGACCTCGAGCCCTACCTGGACCGCAAGCCCAAGGCCCTCTCCGGTGGCCAGCGGCAGCGCGTGGCCATGGGCCGGGCGATCGTGCGCAGCCCGCAGGTCTTCCTGATGGACGAGCCGCTGTCGAACCTCGACGCCAAGCTGCGCGTGCAGACCCGCACCCAGATCGCCCAGCTGCAGCGCCGCCTCGAGGTCACCACGGTCTACGTCACCCACGACCAGGTCGAGGCCATGACCATGGGCGACCGGGTCGCGGTGCTCAAGGACGGGCTGCTGATGCAGGTCGGCAAGCCGCGCGAGCTCTACGACTCCCCGAAGAACGTCTTCGTGGCCGGCTTCATCGGCTCACCGGCGATGAACCTGTTCACCCTGGACCAGACCGACGGCGGCGTCTCCTTCGGCGACACCGTCCACCCGGTCGGCCGCGACGTGCTGGGCCAGTCCGCCGGCAAGGAGATCACGGTCGGCGTCCGTCCCGAGGACCTGGACATCGCCGACAACGGGCTCCCGGTCGAGGTCGACGTCGTCGAGGAGCTCGGTGCCGACGCCTACATCTACGGGCGCACCCTGGTCGGCAACGGCGAGCAGCAGATCATCGCCCGCGTCGACGGGCGCCGTCCTCCGCTCAAGGGCGACCGGCTGTCGGTCCTGCCCCGCTCGGGCCACGTGCACCTGTTCGACCAGGCCAGCGGCGAGCGCCTCGGGTGAGGGTGCTGCCCACCGGCGAGCAGTACACGCTGCGTTCGGCCGGTGCCGAGGCGGTCGTCACCGAGGTCGGCGGTGGCCTGCGCAGCTACCGGGCCGGGGGCCGGGACCTGGTCGACGGCTTCGGCAGCCACGACATGGCCCCCAACGCGCGGGGCCACGTCCTGGCGCCCTGGCCCAACCGGCTGCGCGACGGTCGCTACACCTGGGACGGCGCGGAGCACGGGACGCCGGTCTCGGAGACCGAGACCGGCAACGCCATCCACGGGCTGGTGCGGTTCGTGGCCTGGCAGGTCGTGGACCGCACCGGTGAGCGGATCGAGCTGGAGCACCTGCTGCACCCCCAGCCGGGCTACCCGTTCACGCTGCGGCTGCGGATCGCCTACGAGCTCTCCGCGACCGGGCTGCGCGTGCAGACCACGGCCACCAACGAGGGTGACCAGGCGCTGCCGTACGGGGAGGGGCACCACCCCTACCTGGCGGCCGGTGCCGGGCTGCACGTCGACGACTGCACGCTGGTCGCCCCCGGCCGCACGCGGCTGGAGACCGACGAGCGGGCTCTCCCGACCGGCGCGGTCGACGTCTCCGGCACCCGCTACGACCTGCGGGCCGGCGCGCCGATCGGGGACCTGCTCATCGACCACGCCTTCACCGACCTCGAGCGGGACGACGACGGCCTGGCCTGGGTGCGGCTGACCGCGCCCGACGGCCGGGGCGTGGCGGTGTGGATGGACCGCGCCTACGGCTACCTGCAGCTGTTCACCGGCGACGTGGTGCCCGAGCCGCGGCGTCGCGAGGGGCTGGCCGTCGAGCCGATGACCTGCCCGCCGAACGCCTTCGCCACCGGTGAGGCCGTGCTGCGGCTCGAGCCGGGGGAGTCGACGACGGCCGTGTGGGGGATCGCCCCGCTGGGCTGACGCCCGCCGTCCCGGTGCCCGGGTCCGCCCCTGTCGGAAGGGAACCGGACCCGGGCAGCCGCCTGCTGGCGCCGGGAGGTGGCGCGGCCTCCTTAGACTCGACCGAGGTGCCCGGCGATCCGGGTGCTGCATCGATCGAGGAGAGTGCTGTGGCCGTCCGAGCCATCCGGGGTGCCACGCAGGTGGCCGCCGACGACCGCGACGAGGTGCTGGGTGCCACCCGCGAGCTGGTGAGCGCGGTCCTGGACCGCAACCAGCTCGACCCCGCCGACCTGATCAGCATCCTGTTCACCGCCACCCCCGACCTGGTGGCGGAGTTCCCGGCGCTGGCCGCGCGCGAGCTGGGTCTGGGCGACGTGCCGCTGATGTGCGCCACGGAGATCGCCGTCCCGCACGCCCTGCCGCGGGTGCTCCGGCTGATGGCGCACGTCGACACGCCTCTGGCCCGCACCGACGTGCAGCACGTCTACCTGCGCGGGGCCGTCGCCCTGCGGCGGGACATCGCGCAGTGAGCGGAACCGAGGGGGCTGCGCACCAGCCCGGTGCAGCGAGTGGGGAGAGTGCAGTGAGCGAGCAGTTCCGCGGTCAGGTGACCCTCGACGGGCCCTCGGGCACCGGGAAGTCCAGCGTCGCCCGCGACGTGGCCACCCGGCTGGGTGCGGCGTACCTGGACACCGGCGCGATGTACCGCGCCGCGACCGTCGCCGTCCTGGACGCCGGCGTCGACCTCGACGACCCCGAGGCCATCGCCCGCGCCGTCGGCGCCGCCGACATCCGGGTCGGGACGACGGCGGGCGCCGAGACGGTGACCGTGGACGGCGTGGACGTGGCCGCACGCATCCGCGGCGCCGAGGTCACCCGCACCGTCTCCCCGGTCTCCGCCGTCCCGGCCGTGCGCCGGCTGCTGGTCGACCGGCAGCGCTCGCTGGTCGCCGCCGCCGACGCGGTGGTCGTGGAGGGCCGGGACATCGGCACCGTGGTGCTGCCCGACGCGACCGTGAAGATCTCCCTGACCGCCGCACCCGAGGCCCGCGCGGAACGGCGGGCCGGCCAGCTCGGCGTGACCGACGCGGCCCGGATCGCCGAGATCGCCGCGGACCTGCGGCGCCGCGACGAGTACGACAGCAGCCGGGCCGACAGCCCGCTGCGCCCAGCTGCCGACGCCGTGGTCGTCGACAGCACCGGGCTGGACCGCGACGCCGTGGTCGAGCGTGTGCTCGACCTGGCGCGCACTGCAGTAGGAGAACTGGCATGAGCACCGACACCGACCTGCCCGCGGGCGACGAGCCCACCGGGCCGCTGCCGGTGGTGGCGATCGTGGGGCGCCCCAACGTGGGCAAGTCCACGCTGGTCAACCGCTTCCTGGGCCGCCGCGCCGCCGTGGTGCAGGACGTCCCGGGCGTGACCCGCGACCGCATCCCGTACCAGGCGCTGTGGAACGGCAAGAACTTCACCGTCGTCGACACCGGCGGCTGGGAGCCCAAGGCGACCGGCATGGCCGCCTCGATCGCCCGGCAGGCCGAGCACGCCATGAAGACCGCCGACGTGATCGTGCTGGTCGTCGACGCCTCGGTCGGGGTGACCGAGACCGACCTGGCGGCCGCGCGGGTGCTGCGCCGCAGCACGACCCCGGTGATCGTGGTGGCCAACAAGGTCGACGACGAGCGCGCTGAGGCAGGCGCCGCCGAGCTGTGGTCGCTGGGCCTGGGCGAGCCGTTCTCGGTCAGCGCGCTGCACGGCCGGGGGAGCGGTGACCTGCTGGACCTGGTGCTGGACGCCATGCCGGAGGCGCCCCGGGAGACCGAGGACCTGGGTGGCCCGCGCCGCGTCGCGCTGGTCGGGCGACCCAACGTGGGCAAGTCCAGCCTGATCAACCGGCTGTCGAAGGAGGAGCGCTCCGTCGTCGACTCCGTGGCCGGCACCACCGTCGACCCGGTCGACTCCCTGGTGACCCTGGGCAAGGAGCAGTGGCGCTTCGTCGACACCGCGGGCCTGCGCCGGCGGGTCAACACCGCCAGCGGCACCGAGTACTACGCCAGCCTGCGCACCGAGGCCGCGATCGAGGCCGCCGAGGTCGCCGTCGTCCTGCTGGCCGCCGACGAGGTGATCAGCGAGCAGGACCAGCGGGTGATCACCCAGGTCATCGAGGCCGGTCGCGCGCTGGTGATCGCCTTCAACAAGTGGGACAACGTCGACGAGGACCGGCACGCCCAGCTGGAGAAGGAGATCGACCGCGACCTGGCCCGGATCACCTGGGCCAGCCGGGTCAACATCTCGGCGACCACCGGCCGCGGGGTGAACAAGCTGGCCGGCCACCTCACGTCGGCGCTGGCCGGCTGGGAGACCCGGGTGCCCACCGCCGAGCTGAACACCTTCATCCGCACGCTGGTCCAGGAGACCCCGCCGCCGGCCCGCGGCGGCCGCGCTCCGAAGATCAAGTACGTCACGCAGGCCGACATCCGGCCGCCGCGGTTCGTGGTGTTCTCCACCGGCTTCCTGGAGGCCGGGTACCGCCGGTTCCTGGAGCGCAAGCTGCGCGAGCAGTTCGGTTTCCACGGCACGCCGATCGACGTCTCGGTCAAGGTCCGCGAGGGCCGGGAGACCGGCCGGCGCAACTAGGGCCGGAGTCCGGGCCGGGATGAGCGTGCGGTAATCTCTCCCGGCAGCGATCGAGCGCACCGGCGGTTCCCGCCGGGAGCTCGGAGCTCGGGCTGTAGCGCAGCTTGGTAGCGCACTTGACTGGGGGTCAAGGGGTCGCAGGTTCAAATCCTGTCAGCCCGAC
>Ga0210040_10001156_pt1 | contig 40800 bp, 38 predicted proteins | sample CryGeyCG12114_NA_FD_185462 | JGI IMG/M metagenome (GOLD analysis project Ga0210040, IMG submission 185462) | Groundwater microbial communities from aquifer - Crystal Geyser CG19_WC_8/21/14_NA (SPAdes) (version 2) | ecosystem: Environmental > Aquatic > Deep subsurface > Groundwater | place: USA... | reverse complement strand
TGATCACCAAGCGCATCTGCATCGGCCTCCAGCGGGCCGACCGCGAGCGGCTCTTCCACGGGGCCGAGACCGGCGTCATCGAGCGCGACCCGTCCGGGTCGTACTCCGAGCGCCACGCGCCGATCAGTGTGGGCGAGGCCTACACGCTCACCCAGCACCAGGAGCAGCCCGCGCTGCTCCCGGCGCAGGACGGTGACGTCCCGGCCAAGCAGCTGCGGCTGGAGAACCTGCGCCGCAAGGCGACCCGGTTCTACAACACGGACACGCTGGTCAAGCCCACCCGGGCTGAGCTCGAGGAGGCCGCGGCCCACGGTCACGGCTCCAGCAGCGAGGCGGACGGCGACGGTCACCAGATCACGAGCGGCGACGCCGCCGGCAACGGCACCGAGCAGCACGCCATCGCCGCGGGCACCTCGCAGAACGTGACGCACGACTAGCAGCACCCCGCACCAGCCCAGCGCCCCCGGTCACCACGACCGGGGGCGCTGTGCGTTCGCTCACTTCCGGCGCGGTCCGACAACGATCCGGGCACCGGCTGCGTTGGCGGTGGGTGGACGCGAGCGCCGCGAGGCGCACACCCCGCCCGACCCGGACTGAGGACATGAGCACCGACCTGACGAACCGCACCCCGCCCGACCGCGACCGACCGGAGCCGGCCAAGCCCAGGATCGACCTCTCCGCGACGCAGGTCCTGGGCGGCGCCCTCGCCGCCATGACAGCCGCCTTCCTCGGCTCCCGGCTGAGCGTCGCGGGCACCGTGGTCGGTGCCGCCCTGGCCAGCATCGTGGCCGCGGTGGCCGGGAACCTCTACACGGCCTCGCTGCGCAGCACCCGGGAGAAGGTGCGCACCGTCTTCCAGGGCCGCGTCGACGGCTCGTCGATGCCGGCCACAGTGACGACGGTGGACACCACCCCGGCCGACCCGGCCACCGACGAGGCCTGGCACTGGTCGGCTGCCGCCGCCCCGGCTCCGGCAGCTGCGGCCCCGCCGGCTCCGGCCACCGACCGCCCGGCGAAGCGCTGGTCGGTGCGGAGCATGGTGCTCGGAGCGCTGGCCGCGTTCGCGCTGGCCGCCGCGGTGCTCACCGGTCTGGAGCTGGCCACGGGCCAGGCGCTCTCCGGGGGCCACGGCACGACCATCTCCCAGGTCGGGGAGGCCGAGAAGCCGGCTCCGCGGAAGGACCCCAGCCCGGCGGCCACGGCCGGGACGGCCAGCCCCAGCCCGAGCGCGAGCGCGAGCCCGATCCCGAGCGCCACGGCGACGACCAGCAGCACCCCCACCGCATCCGCTGCCCCCACCGAGCAGCCGGACACCTCGGCGCCGGCCCCGAGCACGCCGGCCGCGGCCCCGAGCGCGAGTGCGAGTGCGAACGACCCCGGCACCCCATCCAGCACGCCGGAGCCCAGCGGGGCGAGCACCCCGGGCGCCAACGGGTAGACCCCGCTCCCCCGCCGTTGTGCAGCGGGCTCCTCTGGACGCGACGCGACCGGCGCGGCACCGGAGCGTGAGCGGTCGCCGGTCGACGTCCGGCGCCGTCGGGGCCGGGTAGCGTCGGCCCGGTGCTGATCCGGCCCCGTACCGACGAGGACCTCCCCGCCTGCCTGGCGCTGATGCGTCGCACCCACGAGCTCGACGGCTACCCGCGCTACTGGCGGGCTGACCCGCAGCAGTTCCTGGTCGGCGCCGGGGAGCAGGCGGCCTGGGTGGCCGAACGCGACGGGGTGCCGGTGGGGCACGTCGCGGTGCACGACGCCGCGGGCAACCCGGTGCTGCCCGCCGCGCAGGCGGCGACCGGAGCGGAGCCGGCGGCGCTGGCGGTGGTGGCGCGGCTGCTGGTCAGCCCGGACGCCCGCCGGACCGGTGTTGGCGCGCGGCTGCTCGACGAGGCGACCGCCTGGGTGCACGCGCAGGGTCGCCGGCCGGTGCTGGACGTCCTGCAGGACGAGCCCGGGGTGATCGCCCTGTACGAGCGCCGGGGCTGGCAGCGGCTGGACCCGGTGGTGCTGCCGATCGAGGGCCACGAGCCGCTGCTGCTCTGGGTGTACCTCGGGCCGCCACCTCCGCTGTCGGCCGTCCGCGCCATCTGAGGCTGCGGACCGGACCAGCGGGCGCGAGCTGACGGCCGACCGGTGTCTAGGCCGCGCCGTGCCCGGCCGGGACGACCTCGTCGGGCCGCGGCGGCGGGGGCGGGGTGCCGTCGCCGAAGGGCCTGCCGCCGAGCTCCTCACGGCCGTGCGCGGTCAGCCACCCGGACAGGTCCGGGCCCAGGGGCACGATCTGCGTGGGGTTGATGTCGGTCTGGACGACGTAGTAGTGCTGCTTGATCTGCACGAAGTCGGTGGTGTCACCGAAGCCGGGGGTCTGGAACAGGTCGCGGGCGTAGCCCCACAGCGCGGGGAACTCCGAGAGCTGCTGCCGGTTGCACTTGAAGTGGCCGTGGTAGACGGGGTCGAAGCGGGCCAGGGTGGTGAACAGCCGGACGTCGGCCTCGGTGATGGTGTCGCCGACCAGGAAGCGGCGGGTGGTCAGCCGCTCCTCCAGCCAGTCCAGAGCGGTGAACAGCCGCCCGTACGCCTTGTCGTAGGCCTCCTGGGAGCCCGCGAACCCGCAGCGGTAGACGCCGTTGTTGACCTCGGTGAACACCCGCTGGGAGACCTCGTCGATCTCCCCGCGCAGCGGCTCCGGGTAGAGCTCGGGCGCCCCGTCGCGGTGGAACTCGGTCCACTCGGTGGAGAAGTCGAGGGTGATCTGGGGGTAGTTGTTGGTGACCACCTGGCCGGTGGGTACGTCCACCACCGCCGGCACGGTGATCCCGCGCTCGTAGTCGGGGAACCGGGCGAAGTACGCCTCCTGCAGGCGCTCGTAGCCCAGCACGGGGTCGCGCCCGTCGGGGTCGAGGTCGAAGGTCCAGCTCCGCCGGTCGTGCGTGGGACCGCACAGGCCCAGCGAGATGGCGTCCTCCAGCCCCAGCAGCCGGCGCACGATCAGGGTGCGGTTGGCCCAGGGGCAGGCCCGCGCGGCGACGAGGCGGTAGCGGCCGGCCTCCACCGGGTAGCCGTCCCGGGCGTCCCGCGTGATCCGGGTCGCGATGTAGTTGGTGTCGCGGCTGAACTCGCTGCCGGTGGTCACGTACGCGCCCGTGGTGGACTGGTCCTGGCTCATGGGCCCAACCTAGACGACGGCACCGACAGCAGGGCCTCGATCAGCCGCCCGCCCGGCCCTGGTGGTCGGCCAGCGGATGCGTGCGGCCGAGAGCTCTCGGGCCGCTCGTGGCAGCCCGTCCCCCCGGTCCTGGAGCTCGTCGGACGTGGACGAGCCCCCGCGGTTGCGGGGCCTCCCCCAGCCGGGACCGCACTGGTCCCGGGAGCGGACCGGCGCTCGGCCAGGAAGTCGGCCACAATGGACCCGTGCGCTTCCTGACCACGCCCCCCGCCCACGACCTGACCTACTCCGACGTGTTCATGGTCCCCCGCCGCTCGTCGGTCACCTCCCGCCTGGACGTCGACCTGAGCAGCACCGACGGGATCGGCACCACCCTGCCGCTGGTGGTGGCCAACATGACCGCGGTCTCCGGCCGCCGGATGGCCGAGACGGTGGCTCGCCGCGGCGGCGTGGCGATCATCCCGCAGGACATCCCGACCGACGTGGTGGCCTCGGTGACCCGCCGGGTCAAGGCCGCCCACACGGTGGTCGACACCGCCGTCACCGTCGCCCCGCACAGCACGGTCGGCGAGGCGCTCTCGCTGCTGCCCAAGCGGGCGCACGGCATCGTGGTGGTCGTGCAGGACGGCCGCCCCCTCGGCACCGTGAGCGAGGCCGACGTGGCCGGGGCGGACCGCTTCGCCCAGGTGCACGAGGTGATGTCGGACGACGTGCTGACGATGCCCGTGACCAGCTCGCCCGTGGAGACCTTCGACGCGCTCAGCAGCCGCCACCTCGAGGCCGCGCTGGTCGTCGAGGGCGACCAGCTGGTCGGGGTGACGACCCGGAAGTCCGCCCTGCGCTCGACGCTCTACCGGCCCGCCGTGGACGCCGACGGAGCCCTGCTGGTCGGGGCCGCGGTCGGTATCAACGGAGACGTGACAACCCGGGCGGAGGCGCTGCTGCGGGCCGGCATCGACGTGCTGGTGGTCGACACCGCCCACGGGCACCAGGAGAAGATGCTGCAGGTGCTCAAGGGCGTCCGCGAGCTGCGCGACCGGGTGGCCGAGGAGACCGGACGGCGGGTGCCGCTGGTCGCGGGCAACGTGGTCTCCGCCGCGGGCGTGCTCGACCTGGTCGACGCGGGCGCCGACGTGGTCAAGGTCGGCGTGGGGCCGGGGGCGATGTGCACCACCCGGATGATGACCGGGGTGGGCCGTCCGCAGTTCAGCGCCGTGCTGGAGTGCGCGGAGGCGGCCCGCTCGACCGGCCGCGCGGTCTGGGCGGACGGCGGGGTCCGCTACCCGCGCGACGTCGCCCTGGCCCTGGCCGCCGGGGCCGGCAGCGTGATGATCGGCTCCTGGTTCGCCGGCACCTACGAGAGCACCGGCAACCTGATGACCGACGCCCAGGGGCGGCAGTACAAGGAGTCGTTCGGGATGGCCTCTGCCCGCGCGGTCAGGCTGCGCACCCGCGACTCCTCCGGCTTCGACCGGGCCCGAGCCGGGCTGTTCGAGGAGGGCATCTCCTCCTCCCGGATGTACCTGGACCCGGAGCGCCCGAGCGTGGAGGACCTCGTCGACTCGATCGTGGCCGGGGTGCGGAGCAGCTGCACCTACGCGGGCGCCGCCTCCCTCGAGGAGTTCGCCGAGCTCGCCGTGGTGGGCATCCAGTCCGGCTCCGGCTACGAGGAGGGCCGCCCGCTGCACGCCAGCTGGTGACCGCGGCGGCCGGTGGCGCGCCGGCCGGTCGGCTGGGGCGGGCGGGTAGGTTGCCCGGGTGCCTGCGCTGCTGCCCCTGTCGATGCGCCACGCTGCGTCCGCGCTGCTGGAGTCCCTGACCGACGACCAGCGGCAGGTCGTCTGCGGCGAGCTGGCCGAACCCGAGCACCGCACCTGGACCTACCTGCCCGGGGACCGTCCGGGGCTGCTGCTGGGCGAGCTGACCGCCGAGCAGCGCGAGCTCACGCACGACCTGCTGCAGACCGCCTTCAGCCCGCGCGGGGTCTCCGACCTGCTGATGGTGCTGCGGACCGAGGAGATCCGCCGCGAGCTGTCGAAGGTCGAGCGGGCGGTGGACCCCCACCTCGACCAGCCGTACTGGCTGCGGGTCCTCGGCACCCCGTCGGCCGAGCCCTGGTCCTGGCGGATCAGCGGGCACCACCTGGTCGCCGGCGCCACCGTGGTCGGTGACCAGGTGGCCACGACGCCGCAGTTCTTCGGCGCCCAGCCGGCCGAGATCGGCAGCGGCCCGCACCGGGGCTTCCAGTCGCTGCCCCGGGAACAGGACCTGGCCCGGCAGCTGGTGGGCGTGCTGGAGGACGACCAGCGCCGTCTGGCCACCGCCTCGGTGACCGCCCCGGACGACCTGCTCAGCGGCCAGGACCGCGACGTGCTCGACTTCACCGCCGTCGGCCTGCCGCGCTCGGGGATGGACCGCCGGCAGGGCGACCTGCTGGAGGCCCTCGTCCGGCAGTACCTGGACCGCTCGCCGGCGTCGGTGGCCGAGCAGGCGTGGGCCGACATCACCGCCGCCGGCTGGGCGGAGGTCCGCTTCACCTGGTCGGGTGGCCTGGAGCGGGGCACCGGCCACTACTACGCGGTCACCGGGCCCAGCTTCGTGCTGGAGTACGACAACACCCAGGAGTCCGGGAACCACGTGCACAGCGTGTGGCGGGACCGGCGCCGTGACTTCGGCACCGACCTGCTGGCCGCGCACTACGCCACCCACCACGGGCCCGGCCTCCCGCACTGACCTCCGGCCGGCTCAGCCGCCGACGTAGGCCGCCAGGTGCTGGCCGGTGAGGGTGGAGCGGTCGGCCACCAGCGCGGCCGGCGTGCCCTCGAAGACGACCAGCCCGCCGTCACGCCCGGCCCCGGGACCGAGGTCGACCACCCAGTCCGCGTGGGCCATCACCGCCTGGTGGTGCTCCACGACGACGACCGACAACCCGGAGTCGACGAGCCGGTCCAGCAGCGCCAGCAGCTGCTGGACGTCGGCCAGGTGCAGCCCGGCGGTCGGCTCGTCGAGGACGTAGACGCTGCCCTGCTCCGCCAGCCGGGTGGCCAGCTTCAGCCGCTGCCGCTCGCCCCCCGAGAGGGTGGTCAGCGGCTGCCCGAGGGTCAGGTAGCCGAGGCCCACGTCCGCGAGCCGCCGCAGGATGGCGGCCGCCGCCGGCACGGACGCCCCGTCCGCGGCGCCCGTCCCCCCGCTCGCCGAGCCCGTCCTCCCGCTGCCCGAGCCGGTCGCGGGTCCGAAGAAGACCAGGGCCTCGCTGACCGGCATCCGCAGCACCTCGCTGATGTCGCGGCCGCCCAGCCGGTGCTCCAGCACCGAGGACTGGAACCGCCTGCCCTCGCACACCTCGCAGGGCACGGCCACCCCGGCAATCATCGCCAGGTCGGTGTAGACCACCCCGGCGCCGGAGCAGTGCGGGCAGGCACCCTCGGAGTTCGGGCTGAACAGGGCCGGCTTCACCCCGTTGGCCTTGGCGAACGCCTTGCGCACGGGCTCGAGCAGGCCGGTGTAGGTGGCCGGGTTGCTGCGCCGCGAGCCCCGGATCGTCCCCTGGTCGACCGTCACCACCTCGTCCCGGTCGGACAGCGAGCCGCGGACCAGCGAGCTCTTGCCCGAGCCGGCCACCCCGGTGACCACGACCAGCACCCCGAGCGGGATGTCGACGTCGACCCCGCGGAGGTTGTGGGTCGTGGCCCCGCGGACCTCCAGCGCCCCGGTCTGGGTCCGGACCGAGGTCTTGAGGGTGGCCCGGTCGTGGATGTGACGACCGGTCAGCGTCTGGCTGGCCCGCAGGCCCTCGACGGTGCCCTCGAAGCAGACCGTGCCACCCGCGGTGCCCGCACCCGGGCCGAGGTCGACGACGTGGTCGGCGATGGCGATGGTCTCCGGCTTGTGCTCGACCACCAGCACCGTGTTGCCCTTGTCGCGCAGGCGCAGCAGCAGCCCGTTCATCCGCTGGATGTCGTGCGGGTGCAGGCCGACCGTCGGCTCGTCGAAGACGTAGGTGACGTCGGTGAGGGAGGAGGCCAGCTGGCGGATCATCCGGGTCCGCTGGGCCTCCCCGCCGGACAGCGTCCCGGCCGGCCGGTCCAGCGAGAGGTAGCCCAGGCCGATCTCGACGAACGAGTCGAGGGTCTGGCCGAGGCCGGTCAGGAGCGGTGCCACCGACGGCTCGGCGAGCCCGCGCACCCACCCCGCCAGGTCGCTGATCTGCATCGCGCAGGCGTCGGCGATGCTCACCCCCTCGATCCGGGACGATCGGGCCGCCTCGCTCAGCCGGGTGCCGCCGCACTCGGGGCAGGGGCTGAAGGCGATGGCCCGGTCCACGAAGGCGCGCACGTGCGGCTGCAGGGCGTCCCGGTCCTTGCTGAGGATCGACTTCTGGATCCGCGGGACCAGCCCCTCGTAGGTGAGGTTGACGCCGTCGACCTTGATCCTGGTGGCCTCCTTGTTCAGCAGGTCGTCCAGCTCGCGCGCCGTGTAGTCGCGGATCGGCTTGTCCATGTCGAAGCCGGCACCGCTGAAGATCCGGCCGTACCAGCCGTCCATGCTGTAGCCGGGGATCCGCAGGGCGCCCCCGGCCAGCGACAGGCTGTCGTCGTAGAGCGCGGTCCGGTCGATGTCGCCGACCGAGCCCCGGCCCTCGCAGCGCGGGCACATGCCTCCGGTGATGCTGAACTCGCGCCGCTCCTTGACGGTCTGGCCGCCGCGCTGCAGGGTGACCGCCCCGGCCCCGCTGATGGAGGCGACGTTGAACGAGAAAGCCTGCGGGGAGCCGACGTAGGGCTGACCGAAGCGGCTGAACAGGATCCGCAGCATCGCGTTGGCGTCCGTGGCCGTGCCCACCGTCGAGCGCGGGTCGGCGCCCATCCGCTGCTGGTCGACGATGATCGCCGTCGTGAGGCCGTCCATCAGGTCCACGTCCGGGCGCGCCAGGGTGGGCATGAACCCCTGGACGAAGGCGCTGTAGGTCTCGTTGATCATCCGCTGGGACTCCGCGGCGATGGTGCCGAAGACCAGCGAGCTCTTGCCCGAGCCCGAGACGCCGGTGAACACGGTCAGCCGGCGCTTGGGGAGGACGACGTCGACGTCCTTGAGGTTGTTGACCCGCGCGCCCCGGACGCGGATCAGGTCGTGCCGGTCGGCGACGTGCTGCGCGCCCGGCTCGACCGGGGCTGCGGTGGTCATCAACAGCTCAGGCCGAGGCGAAGCGCTTCGCCGAGCGCACCCGCGCCTTCGCCGCCTCCTCCTCGCGGTTCTTCGGCGGCCCGTTGGACACCAGCGCCGCCAGCAGGTGCTCGGTGGCGTGCGCGATCTCGTGCACGGCCCGGTCGAAGGCCTCCTCGTTCGCCTTCGACGGCTTGGTCACCCCGGCGATCTTCCGCACGTACTGCAGGGCGGCGTCGTGCACCTCGTTCCCCGTGGCCGGCGGCTCGAAGTTGTTCAGCGGGCGGATGTTGCGGCACATGGCACGACGATAGACCGCCCCATGCTGACGCGTCAGCCCCCGACCGAGGCCGTGCGCACGAGGTGTCCAGGTCCGCTGACGGTTCGAGGCCCGCTTGGACGAGCAGCTGCGCGAGCGTCGAGGAGGCGCGACCCACATGACGAGGCCCCGGTGCGGAGCACGTTCTTCGTTTCGTACCGGGGCCTCGTCAGGTGGGTCCTGAGCGCCCCGCGCGAGCGCAGCTCAAAAGACAGCTCAGTGCGCGTGGTCTCCGCGGTAGAACTCGTACAGCAGGCCGGTCAGGGTGATGGCCCCGAAGCCGAACCCGAGGATGGTGAGCCACCAGCCGAAGACCGGACCGAGGCAGACCAGCATGAAGGTCAGGGCCACGAACAGCGGCCAGATGCTCTGCGGCGGGAAGAACCCGAGCTCACCGGCACCCTCGGCGATCTCACCCCGCTTCTTGTCCTCCGGACGCGGGTCCAGCCGGCGAGCGACCAGGGCCAGGTAGCCACCGATCATCAGCACCAGGAAGAAGGTCAGGACGAGCGCGGAGGTGCCGGCCGTGTCCCGGGAGAGCAGCCAGTAGACCGGCGTGATCACCATCAGGAACGCGGCGAGCGCGACGAAGATGAATGACTCGACCTTCATCGGGCGCCCTCGCTCTGGCCGGTCTCGGGCGACTGGCCCGGGTTGCGCTGGTCGTGGTGGTGGGTCGGGTCGTCAGAGGTGCCGTCGACCCGGCGCTTGAGCTCCTCGGCCCGACCGGTGTCCTCGGCCGAGTCCACCGCGGTGCCCTCGAAGCGTCCGTCGGTGCCGCCGTACTCGGCCAGCGCCACCTCGGGGTGGTGCAGGTCGAAGGCCGGGGACTCCGAGCGGATCCGGGGGATGGAGGTGAAGTTGTGCCGCGGCGGCGGGCAGGAGGTGGCCCACTCGAGCGAGCGGCCCCAGCCCCACGGGTCGTCGTTGTTGACCAGGGGGTTGTTCCGCGACTTCCAGACGTTCCAGAAGAACGGGATCATCGACGCGCCGAGCAGGAAGGCCCCGGCGGAGGAGATCTGGTTCAGGACGGTGAAGCCCTCGTTCGGCAGGTAGTCGGCGTAACGGCGGGGCATGCCCTCCGCGCCGAGCCAGTGCTGCACCAGGAAGGTGGTGTGGAAGCCGATGAACAGCAGCCAGAAGTGGACCTTGCCGAGGGTCTCGTCGAGCATCCGCCCGGTGAACTTCGGCCACCAGTAGTAGAAGCCGGCGAACATCGCGAACACCACGGTGCCGAAGACCACGTAGTGGAAGTGGGCGACCACGAAGTAGGAGTCTGACAACGCGAAGTCCAGGGGCGGGCTGGCCAGGACGACACCGGTGAGCCCACCGAAGAGGAACGTGGTGAGGAAGCCGACGGCCCACAGCATGGGTGTCCGCATGGCGATGTTGCCGCCCCACATCGTGCCGATCCAGTTGAAGAACTTCACCCCGGTGGGCACCGCGATGAGGAACGACATGAAAGAGAAGAACGGCAGGTTCACCGCGCCGGTGACGTACATGTGGTGCGCCCACACCGCCACCGAGAGCGCGCCGATCATCAGGGTCGCGCCGACCAGGCCGACGTAGCCGAAGATCGGCTTGCGGCTGAACACCGGCAGGATCTCGGTGATGATGCCGAAGAACGGCAGCGCGATGATGTAGACCTCGGGGTGCCCGAAGAACCAGAACAGGTGCTGCCACAGGATCGGGCCGCCGTTCACCGCGTCGAAGACGTGCGCACCCAGCTTGCGGTCGGCCTCCAGCACCAGCAGCGCGGCCGCCAGGATCGGGAAGGCGATCAGCACCAGGATCGAGGTGACCAGGATGTTCCAGGTGAAGATCGGCATCCGGAACATCGTCATGCCCGGGGCCCGCATGCACAGGATCGTGGTGATGAAGTTGACCGCACCCAGGATGGTGCCCAGGCCGGTCATGTAGAGGCCCATGATCCACAGGTCACCGCCGACGCCCGGGGAGTTCACCGAGTCGCTCAGCGGGGTGTAGGCGAACCAGCCGAAGCTGGCCGCACCCGACGGGGACAGGAAGCCCGAGACCGTCACCAGCGCACCGAACAGGTAGAGCCAGTAGGACAGCATGTTCAGCCGCGGGAACGCCACGTCCGGCGCACCGATCTGCAGCGGCATGATCGCGTTGGCGAACCCGGCGAAGAGCGGGGTCGCGAACAGCAGCAGCATGATCGTGCCGTGCATGGTGAAGAACTGGTTGTAGGTCTCCCGGGACAGGTACTGCAGGCCCGGGAAGGCCAGCTCGGCGCGGATGCCGAGGGCGAGCACGCCACCCAGCAGGAAGAACGCCATCGAGGTGATGAAGTAGAGGTTCCCGATCATCTTGTGGTCGGTGGTGGTGACCCACTTCCACGAGATGGTGCCCAGCTCACGGGTGGGGGTCACGACCTCTTGCACCGTCGCGGTGCGCTGCATGGTGGTCATCGCTCGCCGACCTGCTCTCCCTGGTAGATCTTCGACGAGCCCTGCGGGTCGGCGTTGGCCGGACCCCGGGCCTCGCCGACCTGGCCCTTGGCGGCCAGCTCCTTGAGGTGCGCCTCGTAGTCCGCCTGGCTGACCACGTGGACCTCGAACAGCATGGACTGGTGGTAGGTGCCGCAGAGCTCGGCGCACTTGCCGCGGTAGACGCCGATCTTGTTCGGCGTGATCTCGATGCTGTTGTTGCGCCCGGGGATGACGTCACGCTTCTCGTAGAACGCCGGCACCCAGAAGGAGTGGTTCACGTCGGGCGAGGAGAGGTTGAAGCGGACGCTCTTGTCGACCGGGAGGTAGAGGTCCGGGATGACCTGGATCGTCCCGATGTCGAAGACGTCCTGACCGACGGCCGGGTTCTGGGCCGCCTTGTAGTTGAACGCCCACGACCACTTGTAGCCGACGACGTTGACGGTCACGTCGGGCTTCTCGCTCTCCGCGGTGACCGTGTTCTGGGCCAGGATCGTGTAGTAGAAGAGCACGCCGATGACCACGAACGGCGCGATCGTGTAGAAGATCTCCATCGGCAGGTTGTAGCGGTTCTGCTTGGGCATCTCGTTGGTGTCGGTCCGGTAGCGGATCACCGCCCAGCCGATGAGGCCCCAGACGAAGATGCCGATGGACGCCGCGGCGACCCAGGTGCCGATCCACAGGCTCCCGATCGCGGGCGCCTGGACGCTGGCCGCCTCCGGCAGCCCGAGCCGTCTCAGCGCGGCGGTGTCCTGCGCCGAGCAGCCCGCGAGCGCGAGCATCCCCGCGGAGGTGGTGACCACCAGAGCCGCACGACGCAGCCGTGCGCGGGTCAGCCCCCCTGCGGGTCGATCAGTCCTGGAACCCACGTCGTGCCTTTCGTCGGAGCGGCCGTGCGGCCCGGGCGGAGCAGACGCCACCGCGCCCGGGTTCTTGCGCCCTGCGGCCGGCGACCTGCGGCCGGACGGGACTTGTCCACACCCTAACTCAGGGGACGAACCGCAGCGCTGCCGGTCGCGGCCGGCGCCGACGCGTCGCGAACCGCCGGTGGAGAGGTCCATGACCAAGCATTCCCACCCGCCGCCGACCCCAGATGCAGGCCTGCTCCGACGTGTCGCGCGCGTGTCCTCCCGGCAACCGGTCGGCGACGAGATGAGGACAGATGCCGCGAGGCGCCCGCCCTGCTGGTGACCCCCCGCGACCGCGTGCCACAGTGTCCCCGCCGGGGCCCCCCGCACCCCTGCGGTGCCCCTCCGGCTGCCGCTCCTGACCGGCCCGGCTCCCCGCTGCTCGACCAAGGAACTCCCGTGATCGCACTCCGCACCCGCCTCGCCGTCCTCGCCGCCACCTCCGGCCTCCTGCTGGTCGGCGCCGCGTGCGCCCCACCGGCCGCCAAGCCCAGCTCCACCACCTCCGCCGGCGCCGCCACGGCCACCTCGGCCGAGGCGCTCGGGGGGATGGACGCCCTCGTCACCGCAGCCAAGGCCGAGGGCGGGCTGAACGTCATCGCGCTGCCGCCGGACTGGGCCAACTACGGCAACGTGATCAAGGGCTTCACCGCCAAGTACGCGATCCCGGTCAACTCGGCCCAGCCGGACGCGAACAGCCAGGAGGAGATCCAGGCCGCGACCCAGCTGAAGGGCACCGACCGGGCGCCGGACGTCTTCGACCTCGGCCAGTCGGTGGCCCTGGCCAACACGGCGATGTTCGCCCCGTACCAGGTGGCGACCTTCGACGACATCGACGCGGCCTTCAAGGACGCCGACGGGACGTGGGTCAACGACTACGGCGGGTACATGGCCATCGGCTACGACTCGGCCAAGGTGCCCGACGTCACCTCGGTGGCGGACCTGCTGAAGCCCGAGTTCAAGGGCAAGGTCGCGCTGAACGGCAACCCGACCCAGGCCGGCGCCGCGTTCAACGGCGTGGTGATGGCCTCGGTGGCCAACGGCGGCTCGGCCGACGACATCCAGCCCGGCGTCGACTTCTTCTCCGAGCTGAGCAAGGCCGGCAACTTCCTCCCCGTGGACCCGACCCCGGCCACCATCGAGTCCGGGCAGACGCCGGTGGTGGTCGACTGGGACTACACCAACGCCGCCGAGACCGCGAAGCTGTCGAGCTGGAAGGTCGTCGTGCCGGAGAACGCCCAGGTCGGCGGCTACTACTACCAGGCCGTCAACAAGGAGGCCGCGCACCCGGCCGCCGCCCGCCTGTGGGAGGAGTACCTGTTCTCCGACGAGGGCCAGAACCTCTACCTCGGCGGTGGCGCGCGCCCGGTCCGGGCGGACGCGATGGTCGAGGCCGGCACGATCGACGAGGCTGCGTACAAGAAGCTGCCCGCGGTGTCGGGCACCCCGGTGCTGCTGAGCGCCGAGCAGAACACCAAGGCCGCGGCCGTGCTCGGCCAGCAGTGGGCCAAGGTCAGCGGCTGAGCAGGACGGACCCGATGACCACGGCGGCCTCGCCCGCACCGACCGCGGCGGTGCGGGGAGCCACGGCCGCGCGACCCGCGGCCGGTCCTCCGCGGCGACGCCTGCCGGTGGGCCGGCTGCTCGCCGCGCTGGGCACGGTCCCCTTCCTGGCGTACCTGCTGGTCTTCCTGGTCGTCCCCACCCTGACCGTCGTGGTCGGTGCCTTCGTCCAGGACGGCCGGCCCAGCCTGTCGGTGGTGCGCGACCTCGCCGAGCCGGCGGTCTCCGCGGCGCTGCTCAACAGCGTCGCGCTGTCCGCGGTCACCGCGCTCGTCGGCGGGGTCGTCGGGGCGCTGCTGGCCTACGCCGTGGTCACCGGGCCGGCCGACGGGCTGCTCCGCCGGCTGGTCATCAGCGTCTGCGGCGTGCTCGCGCAGTTCGGCGGGGTGACGCTGGCCTTCGCCTTCATCGCCACGCTCGGCATCTCCGGGGTGCTGTCGGTCTGGCTGGACGCGCACCTGGGGACGGCCCTGACCAGCAGCACCTGGCTGTTCGGGCTGGAGGGGCTGGTGCTGGTCTACTCCTACTTCCAGATCCCGCTGATGGTGATCGTGTTCCTGCCCGCCCTGGACGGCATCCGGGTGCAGTGGCGGGAGGCGGCGGAGAACCTCGGGGCCAGCACCTGGCAGTACTGGCGGCTGGTGGCGCTGCCGCTGCTCACCCCGGCCTTCCTCGGCTCGCTGCTGCTGCTGTTCGCGAACGCCTTCGCGGCCTACGCCACGGCCGCCGCCCTGGTCAGCCAGGGCAACCCGATCATCCCGCTCTGGGTCCGGGCCGCGCTGACCAGCGAGGTGGTCCTCGGCCACCAGAACTTCGCCTACGCCCTGGCCCTGGAGATGATCGTCATCGTCGCGCTGGTGATGACCGGCTACAGCCTGCTGCTGCGCCGCACCTCCCGGTGGCTCGGATGAGCGCCCTGCCCGCCCGGGTCCGCGACACCGAGGCCCCGCAGCCGCGCACCGGCGCCGACCCCGCGCCGAGCCGGCCCGGGCGCTCGCCCCGCCGGGCGGCCCGCGCCCGGCTGCAGGTCTTCCGGGTGGTCGTCCTGGTGCTCACCGGCGCCTTCTTCCTCATCCCGCTGCTGGCCATGCTGGACTTCAGCACCCGGGTGTTCGGCGGTCCCGGTCGCACCGGTGCCGCCTGGCGGCTGCTGGTCACCGACCCGCTGCTCCGCGGCTCGATCCTCACCTCGCTGGTGCTCTCGCTGCTGACCGTGGTGGGGATGCTGGTGCTGCTGGCGCCCACCCTGATCTGGGTGCGGCTGCGGGTGCAGTGGCTGGCCCGCACGGTGGAGTTCCTCTGCCTGCTGCCGCTGACCGTGCCGCCGCTGGTGGTCATCGTCGGGCTGACCAACGTCACCCTCTGGCTGTCCTACCTGTTCGGCGACACCGCCTACTGGCTGGCCTTCCTCTACGTGGTCCTGGTCCTCCCCTACGCCTTCCGGGCCCTGGACGCGGGCCTGGCCGCGATCGACGTGACCACGCTGGCCGAGGCCGCCCGCAGCCTGGGCGCCGGCTGGGGCACGGTGATCGTCCGGGTGATCGTGCCCAACATCAAGACGGCCCTGGTCTCGGCCTCGTTCATCTCGATCGCGCTGGTGCTCGGGGAGTACACCTTCGCCTCGCTGCTGAACTTCGAGACGCTGCAGGTCGCCATCACCCAGCAGAGCAAGTCCAACGCCCAGGAGTCGGTCGCCGCCTCGTTCGCCGCGATCGCCTTCGCCGCGCTGCTGCTGGTCGGGCTGTCCTTCGTCAGCGGCGGACGCCGGGGCGGGCGCACCGTCTCCCCCGCGCCCACCCCCAGCCCGGTGGCGACCGGCTCCGGTCCCGGCCAGCCCGGAGCCGGCCAGCCCGGTGCCCAGCAGTCCAGTCCCAGCCCGTCCAGTCCCGGGGAGCCCCGATGAGCACGCGCACCCGTCCTGCCGGTCCGACCACGGGCGAGCGCTCGGTGGAGGTGCGCCTGGAGGATCTCCGGCGCACCTACGGCTCGGTGCACGCGCTCGACGGGCTGTCGCTCACCCTGGCGCCCGGCGAGCTCGTCGCCCTGCTGGGACCGTCCGGCTGCGGTAAGACCACCGCGCTGCGGATCCTGGCCGGGCTGGACGAGCCGACGTCCGGGCGGGTGGTGGTCGGCGGCCGCGACCTGACCTCGGTGCCGGCCAACAAGAGGGACATGGGCATGGTCTTCCAGGCCTACTCCCTGTTCCCCCACCTCACCTCGCGGGCCAACGTGGAGTTCGGGCTGAAGCTGCGCGGCGTCGCCGCGGCCGCGCGCCGGACCCGGGCGCTGGAGATGCTCGAGCTGGTCGGGCTCTCGGTGCACGCCGACCGCTACGCCAGCCAACTCTCCGGTGGCCAGCAGCAGCGGGTCGCCCTGGCCCGGGCGCTGGCCTTCGAGCCCTCGGTCCTGCTGCTCGACGAGCCGCTGTCCGCGCTGGACGCCAAGGTGCGGGCGCAGCTGCGCGACGAGATCCGCCGGGTGCAGGTCGAGGTCGGCACCACGACCCTGTTCGTCACCCACGACCAGGACGAGGCGCTGGCGATGGCGGACCGGGTCGGGGTGATGAACGCCGGCCGGCTGGAGCAGCTGGACGCCCCCGAGGTGCTCTACGCCTCCCCGACCAGCGCGTTCGTGGCCGACTTCGTGGGCCTGATGAACCGGGTGCCCGCGGCGGTGTCCGACGGCCGGGTCACCGTCCTCGGCCAGACCCTCCCCGCGCTGGACGGCTCGGTGCCGGCGGGGCGGGGGCTGGCCCTGATCCGTCCCGAGCAGCTCGTGCTGGTGCGCGGCTCCGGGTCCGCCCGGGTGGTGGCGGTGTCGTTCCAGGGACCGGTCTCCCGGGCCACGGTGCGGACGGCCGACGGCACCGAGCTGCTGGCCCAGCTGAGCGGCTCGGCGGCGCACGGCCTGGCCCTGGACACCGCCGTCGACGTCCGGGTCGACGCCGCCGGGCTGCTGGTTGCCGCAGCCTGAGACCCCTACTGGCCCGGAACGGCAGAACTCCCTGTCCCCGGACTCGGTGGGGGCAGGGAGCTCTGCGGCTCTCGCGGCGCTCAGGCGCCGGGCACGATCAGTGGAAGCTGTCGCCGCAGGCGCAGGAGCCGGTCGCGTTCGGGTTGTCGATGGTGAAGCCCTGCTTCTCGATGGTGTCGACGAAGTCGATCGAGGCACCCATCAGGTAGGGAGCGCTCATCCGGTCCGTCACCACGTTGACGCCGCCGAAGTCCTTCACGACGTCGCCCTCGAGGTTGCGCTCGTCGAAGAAGAGCTGGTAGCGCAGGCCCGAGCAGCCGCCGGGCTGCACGGCGACGCGGAGGGCGAGGTCGTCGCGACCCTCACCCTCGAGCAGCGACTTCACCTTGTACGCCGCGACGTCGGTGAGCAGCACGCCGTCGACGACGGTGGGCATCCCGAGGTTGGTCTGGTCAGTAGCCGTCATGGGGATCTCCTGCGGGGTAGGCACTGGTGAGGGGCGCAACCACACGCGCGGTGGGCTTGTTCCCCGGCACCCAGTGTAGATCGGCGACCCGGCGGGGCCAATCCGTCACCACGTCCAGGAGCGGCTGATCCGACGGGCGGTCGCCGCCAGCTCCTCCGCCCCCACGTCACCGGCCCCTGGCGCCGCGCCGGCGGCCCGCACGGCGTAGGCCGCCTCGACCCCCAGCGTGCGCATCTCCCGGGAGCCGATCAGCACCTCACCGGCCACCACCACGCACGGGGCGAGCGCCGCCGCCGCCGCCCGGGCCGCCTCCGCCACCACCCCGCCGCCACGGGTCGCGAAGTCGAAGACGCTGCAGCCCGTGACCACCAGGTCCGGGCGCGCGGCCCGCTCCCCCTGCGCCACCCCCGCCAGCGCCAGCGCCGGCCCGGTGACCAGCCGCCCGCCGAGGCCGAGGACGGCCAGACCGAGACCGCCGCACGCCCCGGCCCCGGCCAGCGCCCCGGCGCCCGGGGCAACCAGCGCGGCGAACCGCTCCAGCGCGGCGTCGGTGGCCAGCAGCTCGGCGGCGTCGTAGCCCTCGGCCCTGCCCCGGAGCGAGGTGATGCCCCGCAGCCCGAGCAGCGGCCGCTCCAGCTCCTCGGCGGGCACGACCCCGACCAGCCGGGCACCGCCGAGGGCCTGGCGGACGGGGCCGAGGTTCAGCCGGTCGACGCCGCGCAGGCCGGCGACCCCCGCGTCCAGCGGCACGTCGGCGAGCGCCCCGAGCGCGGCGAGCAGGCCCGCCCCTCCGTCGTGGGCGTCGGAGCCGGCCAGGTCCAGCAGCACGGTGCCGACCGGGCCCGAGCGCTCCCACAGCGCCTGCCGCAGGGTCCGACCGAGGTCCCAGGTGCTGGCGGTGGCCGGGATCCCGGTGCCGGGCCCGGACGCCTGCTGGGCTCCGCCAGGTGCGGGACGGTCGGCGACCGCGACCACCACGCCCTCGGGCCCGTTGGCCCAGGCGACCAGACGGCCGTCCAGCACGCCCGAGACCAGCTCGACCCCCCAGCTGTCGGCCACCGCTGTCGCGAAGCCGCGGCCGGCGTCGCCCACGGGGAGCACCGTCACCTGCGCGCGGGGCCAGGCGGCGGCGAGCAGCGCGCCCGCCTCGGCGGAGGAGAGCGCCCCGATCGCGTCGGTCGCCACCACCACCCGCATGGGCCGCATCCTGCCACCGGCTGCTCCGCGGGCCGCGCCGAGGCGAGCCGCAGGCACCGGCGCCCCCAGACGCACGAGACCCGGCGCAGCAGGAGCTGCGCCGGGTCTGGTGGTGGTCGGTCGGGGCCTAGTTCGGGACGAGGCCCTCGTCGGAGGTGCTGAGCAGCTCGCGGATGTCATCCAGCGTGGAGTCAGCCCCGGGCAGGATGAGCTCGGAGTCGGAGAGCTCGTCGTCAGGCACCCGGGTCCCCTTCGTCCGCACCTCGTCGAGCAGGGCGTGCAGCGCCGAGGCGAGCTCGGCCTCGTCGTCGGTGGAGACGGCCTCCTCGACGGCGTCATCCAGCCGGTTGAGGTCGCTCAGCGCGCCCTCGGGCAGCTGCCACTGGCCCTCGTTGAGGATCCGCACGATCATCGCAGGTCACCCGCGTTCGGCTGGGGGGCCGGCTGCACCTGGGGCGCCTGGTAGCCGGTGGCTGGGGCCGAGGTGCCGCTGCCCGGGCCGATGGCCGGGGTGCTCTGCGCCGGTCCGGCACCGAGCTGGGCCTTCATCCGGGAGAGCTCGTTCTCGACGTCGGAGGTCGAGGCCAGCTGCTCCAGCTCGAGGGTGATGTCGTCCTTGGTGGTGCCTGTCGGGTCGTCGAGCGCCCCGCTGGCCAGCAGCTCGTCGATCGCCCCGGCCCGGGCCTGCATCTGCTGCGTCTTGTCCTCGGCCCGCTGGATGGCCAGGCCGACGTCGCCCATCTCCTCGCTGATCCCCGAGAACGCCTCGTTGATCCGGGTCTGCGCCTCGGCGGCCGAGTAGGAGGCTTTGATGGTCTCCTTCTTGGTGCGGAAGGCGTCGACCTTGGCCTGCAGCCGCTGGCTGGCCCGGGTCAGCTTCTCCTCCTCGCCCTGCAGCTGCGCGTGCTGCGCCTGCAGGTCGGTGATCTGCTGCTGGACGCCGGACCGGCGGGACAGCGCCTCGCGCGCCAGGTCCTCGCGGCCCATCTCCAGCGCCTTCTGCGCCTGCTGGGTCAGCTTGTCGGCCTGGCCGGTCAGCTGGGTCGCCTGCAGCTCGACGCGCTTGCGGCTGGTGGCCACGTCGGCCACGCCCCGCCGCACCTTCTGCAGCAGCTCCAGCTGGCGCTGGTAGGAGTAGTCCAACGTCTGCCGCGGGTCCTCCAACTTGTCCAGGGCCTTGTCGGTCTTGGCTCGGAAGATCATGGACATGCGCGAAAAGATGCCGCTCATGGGTCAGCTGGTCCTTCCCGGTGTTCGTCGCGAGCGGCGAGACCGCTCGCTCGCAGGTGCCCACCGTATCTCGGCGCACGTCCGCAGGGACAGGCGCCGGAGGCCCAGGGCGCCGCGGGGTTTCGTCAACGAGCGCAACCCCTGAGACAATCGGGGGTGTCGACCGGTGACTCCCCCGACGCCCGCGGGCCCGGGGCGGGCGCCACCGCTCGAGCGAGACCACCGACGACGCGAGAGCACCGAGAGGGACCCGTGGCACTTTTCCGACGCAGCACCCAGGCGAGCGGGTCGTCCCCGATCAAGCCGGCTCCCGCACGGCCGGGCACGGGTGCGAAGAACAGCGGGTCGTCCCCGATCCAGCCGGCCCCCGCACGGCCGGGCACGGGTGCCAAGAAGAGCGGGTCGTCCCCGATCCAGCCGGCCCCCGCGCAGCCGGCCCCGGCCGTCAGGAAGGCCCGGAGCACCCCCGCTGCACCGGTCGCACCGGTCGCGCCCCGTCCGACTCCGCCTGGCGCCAAGAAGGACCGGCCGACGCCGACCCGCCGCGAGGCCGAGGCGGCCCGCCGCCAGCGGGCCAACCGGACGCTCACCGCGAAGGAGTCCCGGCGCTACGACGCCCAGCAGAACCGGACCCAGCGGCTGCGCGCGGTCAGCGCCCGCGAGGCCGTCCCCGAGAAGACCCTGATGCGCGACCACGTGGACGCCCGCTTCAACCTCGGGGAGTTCCTGCTGCCCAGCCTGGTGGTGATCCTGGCCCTCACCTTCCTCGCCTCCGCCGTGCCACGGATCACCTACGTGACCACGATCGTCATGTACGTGTTCCTCCTCGCCGTCCTGCTCGACTGCTTCCTGATGTGGCGCGGCTTCAAGCGCGTGCTGGCCGAGCGGTTGCCGGGCACCCCGACCCGGGGGCTGCTGCTCTACGGCGTCAACCGGGCCATCCAGATCCGCCGGTTCCGGATGCCGGCGCCGCGGGTCAAGCGCGGCGAGCTGTACTGACCGACGGCCCCGCCACCGCAGCGGCCGGCGCAGGGTAGTTGACTGGCTGCCGTAATCACACGTCTGCGGAAGGTAGTCACACCATGGAGTTCCGGTATCTCGGCAACAGCGGCCTGAAGGTCTCGGCGATCAGCTACGGCAACTGGGTCACCCACGGGTCCCAGGTGGAAGCCGACCAGGCCACCGCCTGCGTCCGTGCCGCCCTCGAGGCCGGCATCACGACCTTCGACACCGCTGACGTCTACGCGAACGGCAAGGCCGAGACCATCCTGGGCGACGCGCTGGCCGGCGAGCGCCGGGAGAGCCTGGAGATCTTCACCAAGGTCTACTTCCCGACCGGTCCGAAGGGCCCGAACGACACCGGCCTCTCGCGCAAGCACATCTCGGAGTCGATCAACGCGTCGCTGCAGCGGCTGCGCACCGACCACGTCGACCTCTACCAGGCGCACCGGTACGACCACGAGACCCCGCTCGAGGAGACCATGCAGGCCTTCGCGGACGTGGTCCGCGCCGGCAAGGCCATCTACATCGGCGTCAGCGAGTGGACGCCCGACCAGCTGCGGGCCGGGCACGCCCTGGCCACCGACCTGGGCTTCCAGCTGGTGTCGAACCAGCCCAAGTACAACGCCCTCTACCGGGTGATCGAGGCCGAGGTGGTGCCGACCTCGCGCGAGCTGGGGATCAGCCAGGTCGTGTTCTCCCCGATCGACCAGGGGATCCTGACGGGCAAGTACAAGCCGGGCCAGCCGGCGCCGGAGGGCTCGCGGGCGACCGACACCGCGGGTGGCGGCGCCAACTTCATCAAGGGCTCGCTCCGCGACGAGGTGCTCACCCGCGTCCAGCAGCTGGCCCCGATCGCCGACGGCGAGGGCCTCAGCATGGCCCAGCTGGCCGTGGCCTGGGTGCTGCAGAACGACAACGTGGCCTCGGCGATCACCGGTGGCTCGCGCCCCGAGCAGGTGCACGACAACGCGGTGGCCGCCGGGAAGAAGCTGTCCGCCGAGACCCTGGCCGCCATCGACGAGGCCCTGGGCGACGTGGTGGAGTCCGACGGCTCCGTCGTGGGGCAGTCGTCCCCCTCGTCGCGTCTCACCTGAGGCTGGGGCGGTGACCGCGACGGGCAACCCGGCGTCCGGCCCCTGGCACTGGGTGGGCGACCACGACCCGGGCGACGGGCAGCTCGACCGCGGCTTCGCCACCCAGGGCGAGGCGGAGAGCTGGCTGGGCGAGTTCTACCCGGAGCTGCGCAGCGCGGGGGTCCGTGCGGTCACCCTGCACGAGGCCGACCGCCGGGTCTACGGGCCGATGGGCCTCGACCCCGAGCAGCCCTGACCCCGGAGCAGCAATGACCCGGGAGCAGCCGCACCGGACGCACCGCCGGGGTCCGACCCCCGGCGGTGCGCCGGCCGCCCGACCACCGCGCCGGCGGACGGGTGCTGGCCCGGCGTGCCTGCGTAGGCTCCCCGGGGTGCCCACCCCGCCGTACGTCCTGGAGCTCCGCCGGTCCTACGGGCAGGGACCGCTGCTGCTGCCCGGGGTCTGCGCGGTGGTGGTCCGCGAGGACCTGGAGCCGGGCGGCAGCCACCTGCTGCTGACCCGGCGCAGCGACACGGGCCGGTGGGCGCTCCCGGCCGGCATCGTCGAGCCGGGCGAGCAGCCCGCCGGCACCATCGAGCGCGAGCTGGTCGAGGAGACCTGCGTGGTGGCCCGGGCCGAGCGGTTGGCCTGGGTGGTGGCCGAGGACGAGATCACCTACCCGAACGGGGACCGGTGCCGGTTCATCACCTCGGTCTTCCGCTGCCGCTACCTCTCCGGGACGGCCGCGGTGGGTGACGAGGAGTCGACCGAGGTGGGCTGGTTCGCCGTCGACGCGCTGCCGGAGCTGGACGCGGTGCAGCAGGCTCGGATCGCGGCCGCGCTGTCCGACGAGGAGCGCTGCCGGTTCGAGCGCTGACCCCGCCGTCGCCCCGCTCACCCCCGCTGCATGCGCGAGGACCAGGGTCAGGACAGGCGGCGGCGCACCTCGGAGCGCAGCAGGACGACGCCGAAACCCGCGACCAGCAGACCGCCGACGGCGATCACCGGCCGGGCGTTGCGCTGGTCGCGCGCCCGCTGCTCGTAGGTCTGCCGGCCGATGCCGTCGGCCTTGACGCAGGTGTCGCCCGGGCCCATCGCCGCACCCCGGCAGCTGATGTCCGGGGAGGCGCCGGCGGTGAACGGGTAGGCCAGGGCGAGCAGGCCGACCAGGACCACCAGCAGGTGGGCGAAGCGGCGCCGGCGCCGCGGCGGCGGGGACGGGACCGGGGTGCTCACGGCTCCCGGACCCCTGCGGTGACGAACGGTGGCCGGGTCACCACGAAGGGCTCGCGCCGGCTGCGCACGTCCACGCCCACGTCGGTCCCGTCGACCAGGTCCGGCCGCAGCAGCGCCAGCCCGACGCCGGTCTTGAGGGTCGGGGAGAAGGTGCCGGAGGTGACGACGCCGGCCTCCACCCCGTCGGCGTCGCGGACCACCATGCCGGGTCGGGGGATGCCGCGGCCGGCGGCCCGCAGCCCGCGCAGCACCCGGGCCGGGCCGGCCGCCTTCTCGGCCCGCAGCGCGGCCGCACCGGAGAAGCTCTCCTTGGTCCAGCCCACCGCCCAACCCAGCCGGGCCTGCACGGGGGTGATCGTCGGCGACAGGTCCTGGCCGTGCAGCGGGTAGCCCATCTCGGTGCGCAGCGTGTCCCGGGCACCGAGGCCGGCCGGCTGCAGGCCGTACGGCTCCCCCGCGGCCCGCAGCGTGTCCCACAGCGCCGGCGCGGCTGAGGCCGGGGCCACCAGCTCGTAGCCGCGCTCCCCGGTGTATCCGGTGCGGCACACGATCACCGGCTGACCCGAGCTCTCGACCTGGACGAAGGACATGTACGGGTGCCCGGCCGGCAGCCCGGCGGCGGCCAGCACCGCGTCGGCGCTGGGGCCCTGCACCGCGAGCACCGCGTGGTCGTCGTGCTCGTCGAGGACGCTCACCCCGGCCGGTGCGGCGGCCCGGAGCAGCTGCACCACCTCGGCGCCGTTGGCCGCGTTGGGCACCAGGAAGACCATCTCCGGCGAGACCAGGTAGGCGATCAGGTCGTCCACCACACCCCCGGCCTCGTTGCAGAGCAGGGTGTACTGCGCCTGGCCGGGAGCGATCCGGCCCAGGTCGGCGGTGAGGCAGGAGTTGACGAAGGCCGCCGCGCCCGGACCGACGACGCGCGCCTTGCCGAGGTGGCTGACGTCGAAGAGCCCCACCGCGGTCCGGACGGCCACGTGCTCGGCGAGGACGCCCGCACCTGCGTACTCCACCGGCATCGACCAGCCGCCGAAGGCCGCGAAGCGGGCGCCGTCGCGCACGTGCTGCTGGTGCACCGGGGACAGCCGCAAGGCTGCCGGCACCGACCCGGCCGACCCGTCCCGCTCCTGCCCGATCGCCTGCGACGCCACCGTCTGGCTCCTCTCGTCCTCGCCGAACCTACGGGCAAAGGCTAACCACCCCCGGCGGGCTACCCTGACCCTCGCGCCCTGACCGCCTGCCGGGCGCGACCCGCACCCGAAAGGTTGGCCCGACCCGTGCCTGCTCCCGCTCTCCCTCCGCTCCAGGTCACCCCGGCCCTGCCTCCTCGGACCGACGTGCTCGTGCTCGGCCGGACGGAGTCCGGTCTGCGCGGCCTGCCCGAGACGGTCGCGACGGCCTACGGCGAGCGGTTCGGCACCACCGTCGCCGAGATGGCCGCAGCGCTCGGCGCCGGTCACGCGGCCGGCACCTCGACGGCCCTGCCTGCGGCGGCGCAGGACCAGCCGCGGCTGCTCGTGGTGGGGCTGGGCGAGGGCGAGCCGACGCCGGAGGACCTGCGGCGGGCCGCGGGCAGCGGTGTGCGCGAGGCGGCCGGCCTGGCGGGCGAGGGCGCCGCCCTCAGCGTGGCCGTCGCCTTCGGCACCACCGTGGTCGAGGAGCTGCAGGCCGTGGCCGAGGGTGCCCTGCTCGGCACCTACAGCTACGCGCCGATCACCTCGGCCGCGCGTCGACCGGCACCGGTGGCCGCGGTCGCCGTGGTGCACACCGGCACCACCCGGACCGAGGACGGCGCCGAGGTGGCGGTGAGCGCGCCGGCGGTGGCGGCGGCCGTGCTGACGGCCCGGGAGTGGGTCAACATCCCGCCGAACCTGCTCTACCCGGAGTCCTTCGCCGCCGAGGTGAAGGCGCTGGTCAAGGACGTGAAGATCACGGTCGACGTGCTCGACGTCGCGGCCCTGACCAAGGGCGGCTACGGCGGGCTGCTGGCCGTGGGCGGCGGGTCGAGCCCGCCTCGCCTGGTCCGGCTGAGCTACAAGCCGCGCGGCGCGACCAGGCACCTCGCCCTGATCGGCAAGGGCATCACCTTCGACTCGGGCGGGCTGAACCTCAAGCCCGGCGACAGCATGACCACGATGAAGTGCGACATGGCCGGCGCAGCCGCCGTGCTCGCCGCCACCCACGCCATCGCCCGCCTGGGACTGCCGGTGGAGGTCACCGCGTACGGGGCGCTGGCCGAGAACCTGCCCTCCGACACGGCCTACCGGCCCTCGGACGTGCTCACCATGTACGGCGGCACCACGGTGGAGAACGGCAACAGCGACGCCGAGGGACGGCTCGTGATGGCCGACGCCCTGGCCCGGGCACAGGAGGACGAGCCCGACCTGGTCATCGACGTGGCCACCCTGACCGGGGCGTGCGTGGTGGCCCTGGGCGACCGCACGGCCGGGCTGATGTCGACCGACGACGAGACCGCCGACCTGGTCCTCGACGCCGCCGAGGCGGCCGGTGAGGACTTCTGGCAGCTGCCGATCCCGCGCGAGACCCGGGGCAAGCTCGACTCCAAGGTGGCCGACCTGCGCTCCACGGGCACCGACCGCTCCGGCGGTGCGCTGGTGGCGGCCGCGTTCCTGCGCGAGTTCGTGCGGTCCGGGACGCCCTGGGCCCACCTCGACATCGCGGGTCCGGCCTTCTACGACGGCAAGCCCTACGGCTACGTCAGCCCGGGCGGCACCGGGGTGGCCGTCCGCACGCTGGTCGCCCTGGCCCGGGCCCTGAGCACCCGTCCGGCTCGCTGAGCCCACCGCTCCGGCGGTGCGGGGACCTCGACCCCCGCCGCCGGGGCGAGCCGACGGCAGGGGCCGAGCACAGCCGCGCTGCCGGTTCCGGTGGCGCGCCGTCCATCCCTCCGGCGCGACACCGCCCACCAGCGCGGCCCGAGCAGCACGTCGTCCCCCTGGGTCGGCATCTCGTCAGGTGACTCCGACCGACGACCTGCTGCTCACGGGTGGTTCGGACCCCTGGGACGGGTCGGATTGCCCACTCCCAGAAGTTTTCTCTGCCGATCTCCGACCCCTGCTACCGCGAGGGTGTACAAGACGGTGCGCAGCGTCGGCGGACGCCAGCAGGTCGTCGACGCCGGAGCACACCCGAGCACGGGTGCCAGCCGGGCATCGCGAGCGAGCGCAGGACCCAACCGGGCATCGCGGGCGAGCGTCGGAAGGTCGGGGACAGGAGCCGAAGGAGCCGGCCGTGCGCGAGGCCGCTTGAAGAAAACGGGCGTCAGCGCAGGTCGGGGTGCTTCTTGTTGCGTGTGTTGTAGTCGCGCATCCGCTGCGGGTAGCCGACCACCGCGGCGTCGTAGCCGGGGATCTGCAGGTGCTCGGCGAAGGCGTGCGCCCACTCGGGTGAGGGCACGACCCGTCGGGTCCACTCCCCGTCGAAGGCGACCAGCAGCAGGGTCACGTGGGTGACCGACGTCTTCGGCTCCACGAAGGCCTCGACCCCACGACGGCTCCGGGCGAACTGGGTGAGGTGGCTGGTCACGGCGTCGTCCACGGTCCGCCCACCCGAGGCCACGGTGCGGCTCCGCTTGACCCGCTTCGTGGTGCGACTCAGCCATCCCATGGGACAAGTATGGCCGCTCACCGGTAGCCGGGCGGGAGGTCGCGCGGCCGGGAACCGTCGGTGGGCCCTGTCAGGATGGAGGCATGAGCACCATGGAGGGCGGGGACCTCGACCTGGTCGTGCTGGGCGCCGGGAGCGGCGGCTACGCGTGCGCGCTGCGGGCCGCGCAGCTGGGACTGCGGGTCGCCCTGGTGGAGCGCGACCTGGTCGGCGGCACCTGCCTGCACCGCGGCTGCATCCCCACCAAGGCGTGGCTGCACGCCGCGGAGGTGGCCGACTCGGCCCGCGACGGCAGCCGCTTCGGCGTCCACGCGACGCTGGAGAAGGTCGACCTGGCGGAGGTGCAGGCGTACGCCGACTCGGTAGTCACCAAGCTCTACAAGGGGCTCACGGGGCTGGTCCGCTCCCGCGGCATCACGGTGGTCACCGGCGAGGGCCGGCTGGTGCTGGAGGACGGAGCGCCGGCAGTCCAGGTCGGGGACCAGGTGCTGCGGGCCCCGTCGGTGGTGCTCGCCTCCGGGTCGCGCACCAAGACGCTGCCCGGCCTGGAGCCGGACGGCGAGGTGGTGCTGACCAGCGACTCGGCGCTGCGGCTCGGTCAGCTGCCGGGCAGCGCGATCGTGCTCGGCGGCGGGGCCATCGGCTCGGAGTTCGCGTCCGCCTGGCGCTCCTTCGGGGTGGAGGTCACCCTGGTGGAGGCCCTGCCCCGGCTGGTGCCGAACGAGGAACCGGCCGCCTCGGCCGCCCTGGCCCGCGCCTTCACCAAGCGCGGCATCACCGTGGCCACCGGCGTCGCCGTCCGCAGCTGCACCCGCACCGGCAGCGGGGTCAGCGTCGAGCTGGCCGACGGCCGCAGCCTGAGCGCCGACGTGCTGCTGGTCGCCGTCGGCCGGGCGCCGGCCAGCGCCGGGCTGGGGTACGAGGAGGCGGGCGTCGAGCTGGACCGCGGCCACGTGGTGGTCGACGACCGGCTGCAGACGACCGTCCCGGGGGTGTACGCGGTCGGGGACCTGGTGGCCGGCCTGCAGCTGGCCCACCGCGGCTTCGCGCACGGCATGTTCGTCGCCGAGGAGGTGGCCCACCGGTCCGGCCGGCTGGCCGCCGCCCCGGTGCTGCTGGCCGACGTCGACATCCCCCGGGTGACCTACAGCGACCCGGAGGTGGCCTCGGTGGGGCTGACCGAGGAGGCGGCCCGGGCCCTGCACGGGGAGGTGGAGACGCTGACCTACGACCTGGCCGGCAACGGCCGGTCCCAGATCCTGCGGACGTCGGGGTTCGTCAAGCTGGTCCGGCTCACGGACGGGCCGGTCGTCGGCGTGCACATGGTGGGCGCCCGGGTGGGCGAGCTGATCGGAGAGGCGCAGCTGATCACCGGCTGGGAGGCCCACCCCGCCGAGGTCGCCGCGCTGCAGCACGCGCACCCCACGCAGCACGAGGCCCTCGGCGAGGCCCACCTCGCCCTGGCCGGGCGACCGCTGCACACGCACGGCTGAGCGCGGTCGGTCGCCCTCGACGGTGCAGGCGCCGGCAAGGTTAGGCTGAGCCGAGCTCAGCACCTGGTCCACCGATGAAGGAGTCCCGAACAACGATGTCGACTGATGTAACTCTCCCCGCTCTGGGCGAAAGCGTCACCGAAGGCACCGTCACCCGGTGGCTCAAGCAGATCGGCGACACCATCGCCGCCGACGAGCCGCTCCTCGAGGTCTCCACCGACAAGGTCGACACCGAGATCCCCTCGCCCGCCGCCGGCGTCCTGCTGGCGATCCACGCGCAGGAGGACGACACCGTCGAGGTCGGGGCCGTGCTGGCCGTCATCGGGGAGGCGAGCGAGGCCGGTTCCGGCGGCGACGCCCCGGCGCAGGAGCCGCCCGCCGAGCAGCCCGAGCCCGCACCCGCACCCGCACCCGCCAGCGGCGCCGACGCCGAGATCGAGCAGGAGGACCAGCCTGCGGTGACCTCCGAGGCCGCCACGGGCGGCAGCACGGGTGGCGGCGGCACCGAGGTCACGCTGCCCGCGCTGGGCGAGAGCGTCACCGAGGGCACGGTCAGCCGCTGGCTGAAGAAGGTCGGCGACACCGTCGAGACCGACGAGGCGCTGCTGGAGGTCTCCACCGACAAGGTCGACACCGAGATCCCCTCCCCGACCGCGGGCACCGTGCTGGAGATCCGCGTGCAGGAGGACGAGACCGTCGAGGTCGGCGCCGTCCTGGCCGTGGTGGGCGAGGCGTCCAGCGCCGGCGCCCCGCCGGCCGCAGCCCCGGCCCCCTCCGACCAGGGCGCGTCGAGCGGCAGCAGCGAGGCCGACACCGGCGCCCACGGCGACGACGCGAGCGAGGCCGCGAGCCAGGGCGAGCCGATCCCCGAGGCCACCGCGACCGTCACCGACGGCACCGAGGTGCAGGACCAGGCGGCCGCCGGGGACGAGGGCGGCCAGTCCGCCATCTCCACCCCCGAGCCGAACCCGCCGGCCCCGGCCGCCAGCTCCCCGACCACCCGCCAGGACCCCCAGCCCGAGCGCCACGGTCCGACCAGCTCGGCCCCGCCCGCTGCGCACCCGGTCGCCGCGGACGGCGACGCCGTCTACGTCACGCCCCTGGTGCGCAAGCTCGCCAAGGAGCACGGGGTCGACCTGGCCACGGTCACCGGCACCGGCGTGGGCGGGCGGATCCGCAAGCAGGACGTGCTCGCCGCCGCGGAGCAGGCCAAGGCCGCTGCTGCGGAGGCCGCCAAGGCCCCGGCACCCACGCCGCAGCCCGCCGCGCCCAGCGCCCCCGCCGCCAGCGCCCCCTCGGCGCCCGTCGCGGCCAGCTCGCTGCGCGGCACGACCGAGAAGATGTCGCGGCTGCGCAAGACCATCGCGAAGCGGATGCTCGAGTCGCAGCAGGTGTCGGCCTCGCTGACCGCCACGGTCGAGGTCGACCTGACCGCCATCTCCCGGATCCGGGCCAAGGCCAAGGACGACTTCAAGCGCCAGGAAGGCGCGAGCCTGTCCTACCTGCCCTTCATCGCCAAGGCCACGGTCGAGGCGCTGAAGGTGCACCCGAAGGTGAACGCCACGATCGACACCGAGGCGGGCGAGGTCACCTATCCGAGCGCCGAGCACCTCGGCATCGCCGTGGACACCGAGAAGGGGCTGCTGGTCCCGGTCATCAAGGACGCGGGCGACCTGAACATCGCCGGCCTGGCCAAGAAGATCGGCGACCTGGCCGCCCGCACGCGGGCCAACAAGGTCACCCCGGACGACCTCAGCGGTGGCACCTTCACCATCACCAACTACGGCTCGGCCGGGACGCTGATGGACACCCCGATCATCAACCAGCCGCAGGTGGCCATCCTGGGCACCGGCGCCCTGGTCAAGCGGCCCGTGGTGATCAACGACCGGGTGCTCGGCGAGGTGATCGCGGTCCGCGACATGATGTACCTGTCGATGACCTACGACCACCGCCTGGTCGACGGTGCCGACGCCGCCCGCTTCCTCAGCACCCTCAAGGCGCGGCTGGAAGAGGGCGACTTCGGGAGCGAGTTCGGGCTCTAGACCATGAGCAGATGGCTGCTGAGCGGGGCGTCGGGCTTCCTGGGGACGGCGCTCCGCGTCCGGCTGGCCACCGAGGGCCACGAGGTGGTCCGGCTGGTCCGCCGCGAGCCGGCCACCGCGGCCGAGGTCCGCTGGGCACCGGGACGGGACGAGCTCGACCCGGCGGTGCTCGACGGGGTCGACGTGGTGGTCAACCTGTCCGGCGCAGGGGTGTTCGAGCGGCCCTGGAGCCCGGAGCGGCGCGAGGTGCTGCTGCGGTCCCGGCTGGACACCACGAGCACGTTGGCCCGGGCCCTGGCCGCGCGGGCCGGTGACGGCGCCGACCGCGTGCTGCTGCAGGCCAGCGGCATCGCCTGGTACGGCACGGAGCGGCGCGAGCAGCCGGCCACCGAGGACACGGCACCGGCCTCGGACTTCCTGGCCCAGCTGAGCGTGCAGTGGGAGCAGGCGGCCCGGCCGGCCAGCGACGCGGGCGTGCGCGTCGTCCGACTCCGCACCAGCCCGGTGCTCGACCGGGACGGCGGGGCGTTCGTCCCGATGCGCCTGGCCTGGTCCGCCGGGCTGGGCAGCACGCTGGGCAGCGGCCGGCAGTGGATGCCGATGATCAGCCTGGAGGACTACCTGGGCGTGGTCGCCTGGGCCGCCCGCACCCCGGGCGCCGAGGGCCCGTACAACCTGACGCTGCCCCGACCCACCACCAACGCCGCGTTCACCGACGCCCTGGCCCGGGCGCTGCACCGGCCGCGGCTGCTCAAGGCCCCGGCGTTCGTGCTCCGGCGGGCGCTCGGCGAGCTGGCCGAGCAGCTGGTCGGCGACATGCACGTGGTCCCCCGGCGGCTGACCGCCGACGGCTTCGTCTTCGCCGCCCCCGACGTGACCAGCACCATCGCCTCCGCCCTGCACCGCTGAGGCATCGCCAACCGTCCCCGCGCTCCCGCCCCTGTCCGGGGTCCCGGCGGCTCCGGGCCCGGCGGGACGCCGGCTCCCGACGGCGGCGGCGGTCCTAGACTCGACGGCATGAGCCTGGACTTCCTCTACCCCGGCCTCGGTCGCGACCTGATGGACTACTCCCGCACCTGGGAGCTGCAGCGCGCCCTGCACGCCGAGGTGGTGGCGGGCACCACCCCGGACACCGTGCTCGTGCTCGAGCACGCCGAGGTCTACACCGCCGGTCGCCGCACCGAGCCGCACGAGCGCCCGGGGGGCGGCAGCGTGCCGGTCGTCGAGGTGGACCGCGGCGGGAAGATCACCTGGCACGGACCTGGCCAGCTCGTGGTCTACCCGATCGTCCGGCTGCCCGAGTCGGTCGGGGTGGTCGACTACGTGCGGCGCCTGGAGGAGGCGATGATCGCGCTGTTCGCCGAGTACGGGCTGGTCACCGGCCGCGTGCCCGGACGCTCGGGCGTCTGGCTGGCGGCGGACCCTGCGGCGGGGCCGGGGAGCGGGCTGGCGACCGCGGCCGGCGGGCGGCCGGAGCGCAAGATCGCGGCGATCGGCGTCCGGGTGGCGTCCGGGGTGACCATGCACGGCATGGCCCTCAACGTCGACCCCGACATGAGCGGCTTCGACCGCATCGTGCCCTGCGGGCTGGCCGACGCCGGTGTCACCTCGCTGGCCGCGGAGCTGGGCGAGGCGCCGTCGCTGCCCGAGGTCGCGCACCTGCTGCGGCCGCACCTGGAGCGGTACCTGGCCTTCGAGCCGTACCAGCAGTCCCCCGACCTGGAGCGGACGAGCCCGGTCACCGACCGCGGCGTCACCTACGGGCTGACCGTCGGGGCCGCCTGACCCGGGTGACCGGTCACCGCTCGGCGTAGTACCGCGGTCGCAGCCGGGTCAGCCTGCCGGCTGACGACACGCAGGCGTCCGGAGCGACAGGCTGGGGCATCCCCGCTCGCTATGGTGAGCACCCCGCCGAGAGGTTCCCCATGACGGTCGCCACCCCTCCCCGCCGCGCTCGCTCCCGTGAGCTGGCCATCGAGACCTCCGCCCTCCGCAAGACCTACCGCTCCCGCAAGGGGCGTCACGTCGCGGTCGAGGGCCTGGACCTGCAGGTGCCGCGCGGCGGGGTGCACGGCTTCCTCGGCCCCAACGGCTCGGGCAAGACCACCACCATCCGGATGCTGCTGGGCCTGATCACCGCCGACTCCGGTCAGATGTCGGTCTTCGACCGCCCGGTCCCGGCCTCGCTGCCGGAGGTCGTCGGCTCGATCGGGGCCATCGTCGAGGCACCGAAGTTCTCCCCCACCCTCTCGGGCCGCCGCAACCTGGAGCTGCTGGCCACCGGCATCGGCACGCCGCGGAGCCGGGTGTCGGAGGTGCTCGGCGAGGTGGGCCTGCTCGGCCGCGACCGCGACGCCTTCCGCAAGTACTCCCTCGGCATGAAGCAGCGGCTGGCCATCGCCGGGACCCTGCTCAAGGACCCGGACCTGCTGATCTTCGACGAGCCGACCAACGGCCTCGACCCGGCCGGCATCCACGAGATCCGGGCCACCATGCGCGGGCTGGCCGAGCGCGGCAAGACGGTGCTGGTCTCCAGCCACATCCTCAGCGAGGTCCAGCAGGTCGCCGACACGGTCTCCATCATCGGCCGCGGCCGGCTGCTGGCCCAGGGTGACGTGGAGGAGATCCTGGCCGCGCCCGGCGGCCAGGTCGTCCGGGTGGGGGTGGCCGACCCCGGCCGGGCCGCCGCGGTGCTCACCCCCGCCGGCTTCGCCGTCCGACCGCTGCCCGAGAACCGGCTGGAGGTCCGCCGGAGCGACGAGCAGCCGGGCTTCGACCCCGCGCAGGTGACCTGGCTGCTGGCCCAGCAGGGGCTGTTCGTCTTCGAGCTGACGCCCGTCAAGGCCGACCTCGAGTCGGTCTTCCTCGACCTGACCGCCGACGAGCACCTCGGGGCCACCGGGCACGGCCCGGCCGCCGCACCCCCACCACCGGGTGCGCCACCTCCCGGCGGGTCCGCCGTCGGTCCGTCCCGTGCCGCGAAGGAGAACTGGCGATGATCCGGCTGCTGAGGGCCGAGCTGCTGCGGCTGCGCAGCCGCAAGCTGACCTGGATCGCGCTGGCCGCCGTCCTGCTGGTGGTGGGGCTGACCCAGATCGCGGTCTACACCTCCGTCCGGCCGCTGACCGCGACGGAGCAGGCGCAGGCCCAGGGCCAGTTCCAGCAGGCCCAGCGCGAGTACGAGCAGAACAAGGACCGCAACGAGCAGGACGTGCAGGACTGCATGGCCCAGGGCCACCCCCGCGAGGACTGCTACTACGCCCCCAAGCTCGAGGAGTTCGCCCAGCGGACGGTGTCGACCTTCGAGGAGATGGCCACCCTCTCGGTCACCGTGACCGCGTTCGTGTCCGCGCTCGGCCTGCTCCTCCTCAGCGCCTCGATGGTGGGTGCGGAGTTCTCCAGCGGGGCGATGTCCAACTGGCTCACCTTCATCCCCACCCGGACCAGGGTCTACGTCTCGAAGCTGCTCAGCCTGCTGCTGGGTGGGGTCGCCGCGACGGCCGTGGTCACGGCCCTGGCCATCGGGCTGACCGCGCTGCTGACCAGGATCGCCGGCGCCGACGTGACCTCGGTGGGAGCGGCGGCAGCCACCGGGGGGCGCGGACTGCTGCTGGCGGTCATCGCGGTCGTCGTCGGCTTCACCCTGGCCATGCTGACCCGACACACCATCGCCGCGGCCGGCGCGGTGCTCGGCTACCTGTTCCTGTCCTTCGTGCTGCAGATCGTGATGGGCGCGCTGCCCAGCCTGCAGGCGATCAAGAAGCTGCAGCCCGAGCTCAACGCACTCGCCGTCCTCGACCACGGCTACCGCTACGTCGACTACGTGAACACCATGGGCCCGGACGGCCAGTACAACTACACCGAGACCCCGCACGTCATCACCTTCGGGGAGAGCAGCCTCTACTGGGCGGTCGTGCTGCTGGTCCTGCTGGCGGCCTCCTACCTGGCCTTCCGCCGGCGCGACCTCAGCTGAGCCCTCCACCCACCCGCCCGGCAGCCCGTCACCGTCTCGGCGACGGCGGGCTGCTCCGGGCGCGGCGGGTAGGCTGCAGGACGTGACCATTGCTCCTGAGGGCCGCAAGATGCTGCGCCTGGAGGTGCGCAACGCCAGCGTGCCGATCGAGAAGAAACCCTCCTGGATCAAGACCACCGCGAAGATGGGGCCGGAGTACCGCGAGCTCCAGCAGATGGTGAAGTCCGAGGACCTCCACACCGTCTGCCAGTCCGCCGGCTGCCCCAACATCTTCGAGTGCTGGGAGGACCGCGAGGCCACCTTCCTCATCGGTGGCGACCAGTGCACCCGCCGCTGCGACTTCTGCCAGATCGACACCGGCAAGCCCGCCGACTTCGACGCCGGTGAGCCGCTCCGGGTGGCCGAGTCCATCCAGAAGATGAACCTGCGCTACGCCACGGTGACCGGGGTCTGCCGCGACGACCTGCCCGACGAGGGCATCTGGCTCTACTCCGAGACCATCCGCAAGATCCATGAGCTCAACCCCGGCACCGGGGTCGAGATGCTGGCCCCCGACTTCTCCGGCAACGACTCCTACCTGCAGGAGCTCTTCGGCACCCGCCCCGAGGTGTTCGCCCACAACGTGGAGACCGTGCCGCGGATCTTCAAGCGGATCCGGCCGGGCTTCCGCTACGAGCGCTCGCTCGGGGTGCTGCGCGCGTCCCGCAACGCCGGCCTGGTCACCAAGTCGAACCTCATCCTCGGCATGGGCGAGACGCGTGCGGAGGTCTCGGAGGCGCTCCGCGACCTGCACGAGGCGGGCACCGAGCTGATCACCATCACCCAGTACCTGCGCCCCTCGCCGCGGCACCACCCCGTCGAGCGCTGGGTGAAGCCGGAGGAGTTCGTCGAGCTGAGCGCCGAGGCCATCGAGATCGGCTACGCGGGCGTGATGAGCGGGCCGCTGGTGCGCTCCTCCTACCGGGCCGGGCGGCTCTACCGCCAGGCGCTGGAGTCGCGCGACGCGGTGGCCCCGGCCGCCGCCGTAGCCTGAGTCCGTCCACGAGCAGAAGGGCCACCATGGCTGAGCCGCGCAAGAGGCCGGCGGGAGCGAGCGCGCTCACCCCGTCGACCGGGCCGACCGCGAAGGGCGCGCCCGTCCCCGTCCCCAGCAAGGGCGACCAGCGCGCCGCCAAGAAGGTCGAGCGGGCCCGCCGCAAGGCCAGCACCGACCCGGCCGACATGGGCCGGGTGCGCCAGATCCGGCGGGCCTACGAGCTGACCCACGAGTTCGACCAGCAGCTGCCCTACCTGCTGCTGGGTGCCTTCCTGCTGCCCGTCGTGGTGGCGCTGGTCATCGGGCTGCTCACCGGGCACGTGGTCTACGCGCTGGTGTTCGGCCTGCTGGTCGGGGTGCTGCTGGCCATGCTGATGCTCGTCCGCCGCGCCAAGGCCGCGACGTTCCGGCGCTACGCCGGGCAGGCCGGCTCGGCCGAGGTGGCCCTGCAGATGCTGCCCAAGCAGTGGCTCTCCTCCCCCGTCATCGCCGCGACCCGCAACCAGGACGTCGTGCACCGCACCATCGGCCCGGGGGGTCTGGTGCTGATCGGCGAGGGCGATCCCGGCCGGGTCCGCCAGCTGCTGACCAGCGAGGTGCGCAAGCACGAGCGGGTCGCGTACGGGGTCACCGTGCACACCATCGTGATGGGCGACAAGGACAACCAGGTCCCGCTCAGCCGGCTGGCCGACCACATCCGCAAGCTGCCGAAGTCGCTGCAGCCGCACCAGGTGACCGACGTCCGGGCCCGGCTGCGGGCGCTGGACGCCGTGCGTCCCCCGGTGCCGGTGCCCAAGGGCCCGATGCCGGGCAGCGCCCGCCAGGCCCGCGGCTCGCGTCAGGCCATGCGCGGCCGCTGAGCCGCCACGGCCTCGGCCCTGGCCTCGACCGCGCGGGCCTGGCGGTGCAGCAGGTGCGTCGCCGACCCGGCGCCGACCGCCGCTGTGACCGTGACGAGGAAGCAGGCCACGAGGGAGGCGACGTCACCCATGGCGAGCAGGCCGAGGAACCCGACAGCCGCCACCAGGAGGGCCAGCACCAGGGCTGCTGCCGCCAGCGGGTCGAGCAGCCCCGTCTGCCGCGGGGGGACCGGGGCGGCGGCCGGGCCCGGCAGACCCGCGGGCAGGTCGGCGAGCAGCGGGCGCAGGTGCTCCAGGGTCACCGCCTGCACGGCGGACCCGAGGCGCCGGTCCAGCTCGTCCGCGGTCAGCCGGCCGGCCGCGTAGTGGGCGGAGAGCGTCGCGCAGACGGCGTTGCGCTCGGCGTCGCCGATGCGCTGCGGGTGCCGGGCCGGGCCGCCGCCGGAGGGGGACGGCGAGGGCGGGAAGGGTACGAGCTGGTCCATGTCGACCATCCTGGGCGGCCGGGAGCTCGTGCAGAAGAGATGCCGGGACGGTCGTGACCGCAGTCCGACCCCGACGGCCACATCGACGACCGCGGTCTGAGCAGGGTGCTCGACCGGTGAGAGGCTGGACCCGATGAGCAACCTGATCAACGCCGAGCACGTGACCATGACCTACGGCACCCGCACGCTGCTCGACGACGTGAGCCTCGGCCTCGCCCAGGGCGACGTGATCGGCGTGGTCGGCCGCAACGGCGACGGCAAGACGACCCTGCTGGAGATCCTCACCGGGCTCGTCGTGCCCGACGCCGGCCGGGTCACCCGCACCGGTGCGGTCTCGGTGGGCTACCTGCGCCAGGCCGACGACTACGCCGCCGACCAGACCGTGCGCGACATCATCGTGGCCGGCGAGCCCGACCACGTCTGGGCCGCGGACGCCACCACCCGCACCGTGGTCCAGCACCTGCTCTCCGACGTCGACCTCGACGCCGCCGTCGGCTCGCTCAGCGGGGGCGAGCGGCGCCGGACCGCCCTGGTCGCCCTGATGCTCGGCCCGCACGACCTGCTGGTGCTGGACGAGCCGACCAACCACCTCGACGTGGAGGCGGTGGCCTGGCTCGCCGAGCACCTGCGGGCGCTGCAGGCCCGCGAGGTCGCCATGCTCGTGGTCAGCCACGACCGCTGGTTCCTGGACGCCATCTGCACCCGGGTCTGGGAGGTGCACGACGGCGTCGTCGACTCCTACGACGGCGGGTACGCCGCCTACGTCCTGGCCCGGGCCGAGCGCTCACGGCAGGCCGCGGGGATGGCCGCGCGGCGCAAGAACCTGCTCCGCAAGGAGCTGGCCTGGCTGCGCCGCGGCGCCCCCGCCCGCACCTCGAAGCCGAAGTTCCGCATCGACGCCGCCACCACGCTGATCGCCGACGAGCCGCCGCCGCGGGACCGCCTGGAGCTGGAGCGGTTCTCGGTCTCCCGGCTGGGCAAGGACGTCTTCGACCTCAAGGACGTGCACCTCGGCGTCGGCAGCGGCGCGCAGCGGCGGGAGCTGCTCGACGGGCTCAGCTGGTCGATCGGTCCCGGTGACCGGATCGGCCTGATCGGGGTCAACGGTGCGGGCAAGACCACCCTGCTCCGGCTGCTGGCCGGGGAGATCACCCCCGACGCCGGCAGCGTCAAGCAGGGCCGGACGCTGGCCCTGGGGCACCTCTCCCAGCAGGTGAACCAGGTCGACGGGGACCTCCGGGTGCTGGACGCGGTCAGCGCGCTGCGCCGCTCCACCCAGCTGGCCTCGGGGAAGGAGACCTCGACCAGCACGCTGCTGGAGGACTTCGGCTTCACCGGCGACAAGCTCACCACCCGGCTCGGCGACCTCTCCGGTGGTGAGCGGCGGCGGCTGCAGTTCCTCCGGCTGCTGCTGGCCGAGCCGAACGTGCTGCTGCTCGACGAGCCCACCAACGACCTCGACATCGACACCCTGACCGTGATCGAGGACTACCTCGACTCCTGGCCCGGCACCCTGCTGGTGGTCTCCCACGACCGCTACTTCCTCGAGCGGGTGTGCGACGTCACGTACGCGCTGATGGGCGACGGCACCTGCGTGCTGCTGCCCGGCGGCGTCGAGCAGTACCTGGAGTCCCGCCGCCACGGCGGGCCGCCGAGCATCCCGTCCGGGTCGGGGACGGCAGCCTCGGGACCGGACAGCCGGGCGGCGGCGGCCACCGAGTCCCGCCAGGCCAAGAAGACGCTGGCCCGGATCGAGCAGCAGCTGGCGAAGGTGGACCAGCGCATCTCCCGGCTGCACACCCAGATGGCCGAGGCGGCCAGCGACTACGGCCGGCTCGGGGACCTGCAGCGCGACCTCGACACCCTGACCGGTGAGAAGGACGAGCTCGAGCTGAGCTGGATGGCGACCGCCGAGCAGGTCGGCTGACCGCCGGCCGCCCCGCCCGGCGAACCGGTGACCCGGCGTAGGTTGGCGACATGTCAGCGACGACGGCAGCCGGGCTCACCAGCACGACCCTGGACGAGCTGACCGCGGCCCTCGGCGACGCGGTCTCCACCGACGCCGCCGTGCGCGAGAACCACCGCCACGACTGGTCGCGCGACCCGCGCGCCGGCACGCCGCTCGCCGTCGTCCGGGCCCGGGACGCGGCCGACGTCCAGGCGGCGCTGCGCTGGGCCAGCCGGCACGGGGTGCCGGTGGTCCCCCGCGGCGCGGGCACCGGCCTGTCCGGCGGCTCGTCCGCCGTGGACGGGGGCATCGTGGTCAGCGTCGAGCGGATGCGTGCCGTCGAGATCGACGTGGCCACCCGGGTGGCGGTGGTCGAGCCCGGGGCGCTGAACGTCGAGGTGAAGGCGGCCGCCGCCGAGCACGGCCTCTGGTACCCGCCCGACCCTGCCTCCTACGAGATCTGCTCGATCGGCGGCAACATCGCCACCAACGCCGGCGGGCTGTGCTGCGTCAAGTACGGCGTCACCACCGACTACGTGCTGGGCCTGGACGTGGTGCTGGCCGACGGCACCCTGGTCACCCTGGGCGGGAAACGGATCAAGGACGTGGCCGGGCTCAGCCTGCTCAAGCTGTTCGTGGGCAGCGAGGGAACGCTGGGCGTGATCACCCGGGCCATCCTGCGGCTGGTGCCAGCGCAGCCGCCCCGCGCGACCCTGGTGGCGAGCTTCCCCACGGTGAGCGCCGCGGCCCGCGCGGTGGTGGCGATCGGGCAGACCGTCCGGCCCTCGATGCTGGAGCTGATGGACGCCGCCTCGATCAACGCCGTCGAGGACTTCCGGCCGATGGGCCTGGACCGGTCCGCCGGAGCCCTGCTGATCGTCCAGTCCGACGCACCGGCCTCGGCGGCGGCGGCCGAGGTGGCGGTGGTCGAGGTGGCGTGCACCGCCGCCGGCGCCGACGCCGTGTTCAGCACCGACGACCCGGAGGAGGGCGAGATGTTCACCACCGCCCGCCGGATCGCCTTCCACGCCATCGAGACCCGCGGCTCGCTGCTGCTGGAGGACGTCGGGGTGCCCGTGCCGCTGCTGCCCGAGCTGCTGGAGGGCATCACCGCGATCGCGGCGGACCTGGGCGTGGAGGTGCCGGTGGTGGCGCACGCCGGGGACGGGAACACCCACCCGATCGTCGTCTTCGACCCGACCGACGCCGACGCTCAGGCGCGCGCCCAGCTGGCCTTCGAGCAGATCATGGCCCTGGCCCTGAGCCTGGGCGGGACCATCACCGGCGAGCACGGGGTCGGCCGGGCCAAGCGAGCGACCCTGCCCGCCCAGCTCGGCACCGACGTGATGGCGCTGTCGCGGCGGATCAAGGACGCGGTCGACCCGGCCGGCATCCTGAACCCGGGCGCGGTGCTCTAGCCCCGCCGGCCGCCACCACCTGCGAGGCGGGCGGTCTCAGCCTCGCGCGTCCCGGCGGCTGATCACCGCGGTGCCGGCGGCCATGTCGTGCAGGCCGCGGCGGTCCGGCCCGATCACCAGGGCCGGCAGCACCAGGGCGACCAGGACCGCCCGCAGCACCGCCCGAGGCAGGCCGAGCGGGGCCCGGTCCAGCCGGAGGACGCCGATCCGGCAGACCAGCTGGCCGAGGCTGCCGCCGGCGAGCCAGCCGAGCAGCGTCGTCTCCACCACGAAGGTGGCCAGGATCATCCAGGACTGCCAGTCGTTGCTGGTCAGCACCGCGGACCCGAACAGCAGCACCGCGACGGCCATGCAGGCCGCCCAGTCCAGGCAGAGGGCGAGCAGCCGGGCCCCCCACGAGGCCAGCGACCCGCGGCCGTCCTGCGGCAGCCCGAGCCGCTCCCCCGGGTAGAGCTCGTCGGGGGCGGGCGGAGGGGTGGTACGGGCGCCGGGCACACCCCGAGGCTACGTCCGCCCCGGGGAGGTGGCGTCACACCAGCGTCATCACCGCGTGACGTCGCGGACTTGTGCGCTCCGTAGCGTCTGGCGGCGGACGGGGCCTCCGGAGAGCATCTCGTGCCGTCGGACCCCGCTCCACCGACGAGCACCGAACCGAGGAGCCACCGCATGAGTGGAAACGCCACCCGCCGAGCCGCCGTCAAGGCTGTCAACGACTACGCCATCCCGGACAAGGACTTCAGCGAGCCGTTGGGCGACCTCTTCGGCATCAACGTGTTCGGGCCCACCGAGATGAAGGCCCGGCTGCCGAAGAACATCTTCCGCTCCGTCAACGCCACCATCGAGGAAGGCGCCCCGCTCGACCCGACCGTCGCCGACGCCGTCGCCTCAGCCATGCGCGACTGGGCGATCGAGAACGGCGCCTCGCACTACGCCCACGTCTTCTACCCGCTGACGGGGCTGACCGCGGAGAAGCACGACTCGTTCCTGGAGCCCTCCAGCGACTCCAGCTCGATGGCGGAGTTCAGCGGCAAGACGCTGCTGCAGGGTGAGCCGGACGGGTCGAGCTTCCCGAGCGGCGGCATCCGCAGCACCTTCGAGGCCCGGGGCTACACCGGCTGGGACGTCACCAGCCCGGCGTACATCCTGGAGAACCCGAACGGCAACACCCTGTGCA
>Ga0210040_10001155_pt1 | contig 40813 bp, 24 predicted proteins | sample CryGeyCG12114_NA_FD_185462 | JGI IMG/M metagenome (GOLD analysis project Ga0210040, IMG submission 185462) | Groundwater microbial communities from aquifer - Crystal Geyser CG19_WC_8/21/14_NA (SPAdes) (version 2) | ecosystem: Environmental > Aquatic > Deep subsurface > Groundwater | place: USA... | reverse complement strand
TTTTAGGGAAAAGAATGCATGTATTTTACTGACTAGATAGCGTTTAATGTTTGTTGAGCAAGTTAGAAATCAATGTTTTTGGAAGCAAAATTCTGAGAGTAACTATAAGTAAACTAAAGTCACGCAAGTTTGTGAATTTTGCAAGAGCATTTTGTGTTTTACATGTTCTAAAAGGAAAAAATGGAGTGCATGGTCAAAGGTTTGAAATAAATTCATTGGAGCAATAAGGATATATCTTGTAACTAACTAACTAGGGCACACTACTAAACATGTTCCATTGCAAGAAAATTGATGATGGATGTAAAATTGTGCATTCTTCCATAAGACAGTTGTAAAAAAACTGTAATGACAATATTCTATTATAGTTGGGAATAATGATTTCTTTCAACGTCCTACAAAAAGATGACTAACTGCACAAAATCCATGCCACACACATACACCAAGTTTTAAAAGTTACTTTTATTATCTACACGTTTTAGATATACGGAATCACTCATACATTTTTTTGCCTCCTCCAAGTTACCGAATTTTATGAGCACACACGGCAATTTCAACCATAGTGAGTAACACAAGGATTCTACTTTATCGGCAGATATAGATGCTTTTAGAGCAGGAAATTTAATTTACCTGTAAGTTAGGTTTACCATATGCGGATAACTAAATAACTAACCAAGGGGAAAGAATAGCTAGGATGATGTGATCATTACTTTAAACTAACTTTATAGTTCAACCCGTATATATGTACATATTAATGGATTCAACAGTGTGTTGCAGAAAAGGAGAGATGATCTTTATATTCACTCATGTTTTTATCGCCATTTTTACTGCCTATCTCACTCCAAGAGAGACCTACCGGAAATCCACAAATAAATCCTACAGATGCCTATTGTCTGGCACTGACTGACTCACGTGAATCATTTTGGCATTCTTACGCTCCTTACTACTATACTTGAACATAGCCAGTGGAATCAGTTAATTCCAATATATGGCTAGTTATTATAACAAGTTACAGATTATTTGAGCAGGTTCCCACTATATATCACAACGCTCGTTTGATTTGCTGCGGCAAATTGCGGTATCAACATTTAGGTTTAGTATGCATTTGGCAGTTGTGTATAAGTATTTCAAAGATCGTTAAATATGACGAGACATGGCTCAATTATATTTGAGGGCAACAGGTATAAATGGATTGCATTGCATTGCAATTGAGTTAGCTAGCGACTCAAACTGATGGAAGAAATGTGAATGTAAAATTAGATGCATAGTGGTATTGCACAGAGCTGAACGAAATTGTTATGTGAATAGGGTTCTATAAGCTTCAAAGCTATAGAATCCTATTAAAATCACTTAGCGGGTTAAAGCCCGCTTACTTGGATCCTTCATTGATGCAGTTATTCATGGATAAAAGGGATGTTACGTTCCTTGCTCTGATTGTGAAAAAGGGAATAAATGTACCATGCATTTCTCGTCAAGTAAATTGCTGTCATTAAATTGCCCTACTCATTTATTTATGAGAGTGCCAAGTTAAGGTTGATGGACAGCTTCAAAATTTACAGATTCTTCTATTTTTGTCACCGTGTGACGAAATTCACCTGCGTGCAAAAGAACGCTGACAGACTCTTTCTTCGATGCATGGCAAACAAACACACACTATTTGTGGTTGTTAGTTAGCTAGAATGTGTTCACCTCACTCACTGATCAATGCCAAATGAGCGAGTGGAATGTGCATATAGTGTAACTAACTAACAGTAGTTTGGCACATTCATGGGATGTAAGTTTTAATAACTCAATTGCTCCTGGGTATCATCAATATGTTTATTCATCTCATGTGCGCATCTATTTGTCGCCATCAAGGTTACCATTTAGTTTACATACAAGGCTTTGCCATTACCACATGAGAGGACCAAAATGTGTGTAAATGGTAAACCAAAATGGTGATAAAGAGTCAGTACATAACATCTTGAAGGAATGGAATTCATTGATTTTTTAAATATATTGAAACAATTGATAGTGTGGTTAGTTATAGTTAAAGTTAGATCCATATAAATAAATGGAATCCTTTGGTGCATAAAAAAGTTAGTCTCATGACATAACAATGATAACAATGAGTATTATGAATGCAGTCATAATAATAAAACAGTTTTTGTTTATGAAATTTACAATGTCACCACGTTATACAGCGGACATTTTTACATTCTACAGTTTGTAGTTATTGAGTGCAGCAAATTAAGTTTGTTTACTTACTAACTAAATAGCTGGGCATTTGAATCTGCCAACATTTTCAGGTTTTACTGTGTGCACGGTGGATTCATGTATTCTATTTTGGATTGTTTAGAGGTGACAACTGTACGAATTTCCAAGATTGATGAGGCTCCCAATGAAGGCTTTTCTAAATTGAAACAAGATGAGCCCCCGAATCCTCCTGCTAGGAACAAATCTACCAAGAAATCAGAGACTCCGGGTCAAGGACAAAGCCCATCTGAGAGCATTTCTAGTCATCAGAGTTCAACTAGTCTAATAAATGGCTCTGAGTCTGCCAAACGCTCATCTACTCAAGGAGATGACGGGGCTCTAGCCAAACCCTTTATTGGTGGTAAGTTATGCATGTTTTAAAAAGTTACTTGCTTCATTTTATACTTCACAAGCAAAATATTTTGAAATTCTGCTCATTTTTGAGTGTTTTGAACCACATTCCAATATTTGTGATGTGTAGTTGCTGTCATTTTAACAGTATAGAGGGAATACAGTATAAACGTTTGGTCAAGTTGATGATGAATATTTTTATTCTACTAAAAAGTCATCATGATTTAATCTACGACGAAAAAATATTTAGCTGTTCATTGACACTTGTTGAAATACAGGAACTATGCATTCGTGCAACTAACTAAATAGGAGAAAATAATTGCACCTTCCACACATGTGGTCAGTCTCATATTGAGGGCATGAATGAATTCTATTGTCCAAGTCTTGCTATTGTATTCCTATACTATTCTCACGTGACAGAAGTAATCATCACTTTTAGATGAAGTACGCATTTACTCAAAAGCTATAGTCAAGCCGATTCATAAATAGATATATACCAACCACGCCAGGATGTAACTATCATTGGTATTCCATACATTTTACTGTAAAAATACAATACCGTTTCGTATTAAAATTCCGGACTTAATGAAAATCAAACGGATTTAAATTTAAGCTCGTAACATTCAGCTGCTTACTTATAGTTAAAAGATTAATCCCACTAGTTTAAACTACATCCATTTTAATTTATTAGTTTTGTTAATTATTATCAGTGGGATCGTATTAACTAATATCTCTATTGCGACTAACTAAAAGCTGTAAACCAAACATAGCTGACACCCATGAATATCCTAGTCGACTATTATTTTAGTCCCCTTTGTTCCCGTCTAACTTACTAACTATTATGTAGTTCAAGTGTGACGTGGGCAAAATACGTTACATGCTTCGAAGCTCAAACAAGGTTTTTTGTTGAATGTGAGTCCTATACTGATTCAAATGACACGATCTGAAATTCGAATGACGTGCCTGAAAAGCTACCTATAGTACCGGGTAGAAATTTAAGAAATCATGGCTGAAAGTTCAATGTATCCGGGAGAACCGACACATTGACACCGAGGTCTGATGTGCCTACCATTATCGAGTAAAAACTATACAGATTGACATGTCTGTAGCCCGTTGAGGAGTTTAAAACCAAAGGTTACTTATGGTGGCATTTAAACGTCGATCAGGATAAGTGAGCAAACTTTGCGTTTCGTTGAATGGATGAGGACAGCATTTAAATTGGCTCAAAAAGATGAAATGCCGTCACACGCTTGACTGTTTCGGCAAATTGTTTAGAACATTGTTTTTCGGTTTGTATTTTAACTTTACTTAATTTTTGTGGTTGCGAGCGTGAGTCAAAGTAAAGAATTCGGTGTGATTAATTAAAAGAATGCCGTAAGTTAAAACCCTTCATTGATAAAAGAATGGGCTGTAGACAGGAAATTAATGCACAGTCATGGAATTGTATATAGCTGGTTCGAATTTAGTGTCAAGTCAAAGAACTTACAAGCATTCACGTATATGAACTTAGCCGTATTTCATTTTACTTATGAATGCAAGATATGACATAAGACTTGGGCAAAAACTAACTGGAAACTGAAATTAGGCCGTATTGTAAATTTCATATCGAGTGTATAGATTTTTTCGTAAATTTTTTCTTTTGCCACTCGTAAATTGTGCTTTTCGAATTCGGGTTGTCCAATATTAAATATTGATTAACTACTACAGTATAATTTAAATAAAAATATGAACTCATTCAGAATATAGTGAAACTATGTTTTTGAAACTCCTACAGTTATGAAGGTACATTGCTTTACCTTTCAATGTACATACTTTTGTTAATAAGTTGTTCGTCATTTCTTGAGAGTATTCATTAGTTATTTGTCCAGAAGTCTGAAGTTTATAAGCCCACATGCTAGTTGTCATAAAGTACTCTGATAAAGATACCATCTGGTTTGTGTTGTCGAGTGCATGAGGAAAGAGAGAAGAGAGACAAGTTTTGGTAAAAGGAAAAGTTTTTTTTTTGTGTTTTCATTGTAATTTTAATTTTTCTCAGGTTTGTCTCAAACTGAAGGCAAGTTTCCCAAAGGCTTTGGAGAACAAAAAATTAGTTCATTAGTTAATCCACTGACCAAACTAAAGAAGCCTGATGATAATTATTGTAAGTTTTCTAACAAACTAAATGATTTTTACGGAACTTTGTTTTGTCTCTGTGAATGTATTTACAAATGTTTGTGCTTATACAAATGTTTTGTATTTGGGGCACTTGTGTACTGTACGTCATGTTGTGCAAGCTTTCACAAAATAATATCAAGTTTTGTCCATATGGGATGCACAAAAAATTGCCTTGAGCTTAATATCATTAAGTTTTAATCCAATACACCAGATTTCTGCTAATGCAATCTCAAATGTACTTACTTTCTCGAATCCAAATAATTGCTATGGTGACATCTGAACCACACTTATAGCAAAACCAACTGCTCCTACCAGTATGAATCTCGTTTAAATTTTCCCTAGTTTTTTCCCCAAAATTTTTTGTTAACTATTTTAACTTGCAAGTCACTTTCCAAATTCTAGTATTACCTAATTCTTCACCAATTAGTCAGTGTTTCGTCTAGTCAGTTTAATGGCATCTGTAGAGTCTCTCGAATCCCCAATAAACTCTCTAACCTCGGTCATGTTAGAACATATGTCCCAAAACGCAATCTTGCTTCAGCCGCCGTACGGATGGAAAGAAAAATACCGAGAATGGCGTGTTCGTCTTGCATATTGGCTCCGAATGAGATGGTGTAAAACTGAAAAGGATTGTTAGTCCATTTTTTTTACTCATTCTTTAAAGAGCACAATCATTTGGGACAACCACATATGCACTATTTGTCACTGAATTCCCAAACTGCTCCTAACTAAATTCATTACTGGATAGTCATAAATTGTGAATCTGATCATGAGGTTTATGTATTACATATATGACGAATTGTTTGCAAAGTATGTATTATCAGGCATTGCAAATAGTAAGACTAATAGTTTCTTTGTATTTGGCAAAAATTTAAGCAATCTTTATACCCATCTATGCAGTGAATTTCTCCCAAAAAGAATAAGTAGGAAGATTTCCGTTCCATTTGCAACCATCAAACTAAAAAAACCAAGGAGCAGGTTGGATTACAAAGTGAATGCTTCATTTTTTCATTAGTTAATTAATATTTCTGGCTATGAAATAATGAAAACTGGCATCGCAATTAGGCACTATCATTTTTAACCACCAATTTGATTACATGCAGCAAGCGACATTCATTGTACTGACTACCAATTCCATAACTCAACTTGCTGATTCCTCCCATAGAGTGCTCTGGCCATGCACCCTTGAATGTTGTTCCTCCTTCCATGGTTTCTCTCATTTTTGGCAAGTGCCGACACCGACTTATGCTTGCATACACACATATAAATATAATACCCATCATCAAGCGAAAAGTAGACAGGATTTTGGATTGGACTGGCTGGAATTGACGGGTATCAAAAAGCCTATTATGTATACTAGTAGTGAAAAAAGGGACAAACTAACTCTCTGTTGCTTTCTATTTCCATCCTCTCTCTCTCTTTTCTCTGCTTGCACCTGCTGTTATCATCATGACGGTAAAAGTTTTAGCAGACTAACTAACTAGCTATAAAACTGGAACGATAGCTGAGCAAATAGCATGCTAGATGCTGCCACTAACTAACTAACTATCGTGTTTATTCAGTATGGCTGTTACCCATCCATAGGACACAGCCTGCACCACGGTTGGACAGTTAGCTGGTTATAGAAAGGGGGAAAAAAATTGTGCATGCAGATAGATAGACGTTTATTCACATAAGAAGTCAGTCATAGCTCGGAAATATTATGGAAGTTATTAGGGAACGCTCTGGTTATGGTGGCATATAAGAAGCACGTTGTGTACGTACGCACTCTGCCAATGAGAATCAGTACATATACAGTTTAGTTGAGTGAGTGAAGAGAGCTCTTTCTTGCTTCACTTTCATTCCATTTTGATCGATTTTAAGGAAGGACTGAACATCTCTCTCTCTCACTCACTCATTGTTTGTTAGGTTGGCTCCACTAGGCTGCTAGCTAAAACCTTTCACTCACTCACGCTGCCTCCATAGTTAGTTAGTATGGGTTGTTGGAGGAGTAGATTGGTTATATAGGAAAAGTCAATTCTAACTTGTCTAACTCATCTATACTGACTGTGAGGACGACGAGCAAACAACCCAAAGAGTACAAATATGAGCTCAAAAGTGTGGTCCCACAATCTCACTCTCACAGTCTAATATTTATGCTTGGAAGCGCTCCCTTTTAAAAGCACTTTTGTAGTTCGGGGAACTGAAACAATCACTGTAATGAGTGTACATGAAGCGCTATTTGTTCAGATCAAGCGGTCGCTCCTACATATTTCCTGATCACGGGCTAAAAAGGTTTTCCCTTTTTTTCCTTTTATGTTTCGACTAGAGGAAATGCATGGTCCTGTGGTTTGCTCCATCAGCCATTTAACTAAGCTCCATTTTGAGAAATTAACTAACTAACTACTGGGCTCCATTTTACAGTTCCATTTTCTCGTTGGTTCAATTTAAAAAAAATGAATATCTATTGATTGATGGTTGGCTTCACCATTTATTGTGCTGGTTTTCTTTATGTTAAACAGATTTGACAACTGACTGTATATTTGTATTGCTTTTTGCCTCCAGCTAGTATAATCCGTTGCATGATTTATGGATTCATAGATTTTTGGATTCACGTTTAAATGGCAGTTGTAGTTTGCTGGGTATATTAAGTTGGGGACGAAAATTTCACCATTTTCCTACACCAATCATTGGATTTCATTCGTTTTGGGTTACTTCCTCATGTGATGTAATGTGAATCGTGTATGCAGCCAGGTGATGAGAATCAAGTAGTTAAAAATAGAGTACTATCCTAAAAGGTGGGATTACGAAAACATTCATGATTGAAAATATTATCTTTGCTCACTTGCAAGAACATGAGGCACATGCATGTGTGACCGCATATATAGGCCAATTTATTTAAATTTGCAAGCCACTTTTTTCTCCCATTTAGATGTAATTCTAAATTAAATTTATTTTGTTGCTGTCAAGCTTAACGACCGGATTGTATTACTTTAAAGTTCTATTCATATTCAAAGTTCAAAAAATTTTTCCCTGTGCAATTTGATATGCTAAAGGCTATATAGTTTAGTTGAACGTGAGTACGTTAGATTTAGATTTAGTGCTACATGAACAGATTCTTAAGCTCTTATGATACTTCCATTAGTCACTAATTCCTTTTTCACTTGCATGAGAAATTTATCATCGTTGCATAAACCATTCGTTCGAAAATAAAGTTAGAGTTTTCACGAAAGAGTTTTAATATCCGCCAGTTTGCATGCGTCAGCAATTTAGAGGCCATGGAATTCATTTCTTTCTACAAACATGTGTCAATAGGTGAACTCTTAAGATGTGAGCATTAAGAACGGTACAGATAAGAATTATGTACCCAGTCCCCATGTTAACTTGTAGTATTAAGGTAGCATGGTGGTCTTTCCCTAACTAATGTCTACCTATACATACTTGGTGCATGCCTTTGGTATTGGTTCCATAACTTTCACCACTTGATTTATTGTGTATGTATGTGAATTTTTTGAAGACGATTGCATTCATGGGGCAAACTTGATGCCAATATAGTATTTATCCCTTGGGGCAGCTACTAAATCAAAATATTTTAGCATATCACAAGAAAGGTCCCATCAAAGCAAATCACTACTGCCAGTAGTTTTATCTGTCCCGTATATAATAATAGGAGAGCCCAGCCCGGCTTTAAAAGACACGGATTTTTAGGATTACTAGAGAGTTCATTTTGCGAGACCTAGTCGACTAGTAAGTATTCCCATTATTACAAATATGGGGAGCACATGTATCCGCGTATACCACCAGCGCTCGTTTCACGATCGAGTACGACTTCACACATGCAAAGAAAGAGCTGAATTGCTAAATTCGTGATGATATATATGTATGATCGCTGCTGCGACTACTAGCAGTAGCTAAGGCTCTGTTCGAGTTCCGTATTATTATTACAGCCATATTCAGTATGGTGAGCGACTCACTATAGTTAGAATGCTTTGTGAACCATATGAATACTAGAAAGATAGATAGCTTTAAGTACAGATGGTGGCTTTATGGTTGTTAAGTTGGCTTCTTTAGTTAGTTAATGCCTTCTCTCATCTCTCGTTATTCCTTGTAGCTAACTTTAGATTATAAATGGAAAAGATATCCTCTGCACACCGTTTAGTTGGAGAGTTACACACGAGTGTAGCTTTATTCCCAGTTTGTTAGTTGCATGTAAAAGGGAGTTGTTGGAGCTCAACCATAATAAGAACCTAGGCACACTGTGAAGAACTAGGAGTGAGAGCGAGAGAGAGTACAGGCAGTACTGGGAGAAATGAAAATCTACAAAGAGAAAGAAAGTCGAGAGTGAACATACCGCACACACTATGTGCAGTATTCTATTCCACGGCTCGAACAACACACTGAACTGACTAAACCTATACACTGGTCGTCAATACTTTAACCCTTTCCTTATACGCACACGTAATGCCAGATTTATGCAGGGACAGCTGCGCTCTGCGCTGCATACATTCAGTTGTTAGTTAGTCCCGCAAATGCATTACAAGTTTTGGCAGAAAATTTTCCCATCAATATGAATACTTGCATACCCGTTGGGCCATTTAACATTAGGTTTTTTCAAGAGAAATTGACAAATAGAAATTTTTTAAATTTAAGTCACAAGGAAAAGGAAAAAAACCTTGAAAAGCTTTTGGTATACTAATACCATATTTATAGGGCTATACACAAAAAATTGTCGGTGTTTAGGGTTTGGATTGCTGTTTTTCGAAAACTTTACTCATTGAGGGGTATTTAGGCATATAAAGACCATGCAAAGTGCTTAAGAAATGGCATATCATTATGTGGCTGTTCATTGGTTTTAAAGCAAAATGTTAATCACGAAAAAATTGAAGCATATTCATTCTCAAATATATTGCATCCCAGACATTAACCTCTTATATGCGTTAATGAAGGAATGACAATTCAAGTATTTTTATTGTGCGTTGGACGAGTTTAACATTTAGAAAATCCATAGCCATTGAAAAAGTGATTTCAAACACCGACGTTTTTCAATGCATCCTGTAGAATGCTTACCGTACTATTTGTGATTATCATTTATACTATATTTAGAATCGGCATCGAGTACACAGGAGCGTTACCTTTGAGGAAAATTTGATTTCATTCTATCTGGCATATGTTAGTGCCAAAAATGTATTGTAAATGATGCAGGATGCAGTAGCATAAGTTTTAAAAGATTTTATTACAACAAAATGTGAAAGAAGCATATATATAAATGTTTATATATACAGTAAAAAGAGGAGAATTACAAAGTGACGTAATGCAATAAAAACATTGCCCCCTCGTAGGAAACACGAGTTATATAGGCAAGTTCATCATACCATTCTTTCCACAAAGTTTTATCCCATTTAAACTGCTGCCAGTAGTATATCATGAACACTCACACACCATGCAGTAGTACTACTATGTATTGACTATTGCAAAGCAGTGGTGTGGCTAGACTTGCATATAACATACTAACTGAAACTGAATACAGAAAAGTACATTTATTTTGCTGGAGCGGCCAAACCTTGCCAGCTTTGAGTTGACTTGGTCGTTCGTCCTCGAATAAGAAGTTTACTACAATAGTGTGGTGTGGTAGTTGTGCTGGCTGACTATATAGTCGATTGAAAGTAGACTACTTTTGCCATTGCTGCAAAACTACATATCAAGAGCGGCTACAAATAAAATAGCTAACAAACTCCACTTGTACTTTGTGTACTTATATTGCTATACATTTGTTAGTAGCAGATATTTAGAGGCAGCCAGGAGCGCAAGCAGCAGTCGCTCTCCTTCTTCCTCAACTAATATAATAACAATATTATTATTATGATTATTATTATTACAACCAAGTGCAAGGCAATGAGAGCGCAATACAAATAGTCCTAAAAAACAATTGAATCTAATTTTTACATCTAACTAGTGAGTGACTCCGAGGAAGCCTATGTACTGCCAGAAAATATTTTGCGAAATATAATTGAATATAAAAAAACAATGAGAGCGCAGTGCAAACTCATTAATTTTATATGATTGTTGGCGTCGGGACGATTCCACAGTGGTTCATTTGAAAAAACTCCCGTGTTCTAGGTTCCTGTGATTCATTAAGTTCGGATTCGTCGTATGTAGTTATCCAACAGAAAAGTTGTCTTTTTAATTCCAATTCCAGTCCACGGCCAGTCAGTCAGTTTTGGCTGTTATCAGTTTTTTTTATTATATTAGTATCCCGATCTCGTGGCTTTCATCTGTGTGTGCCATAAGAACAGCTGCGGCCGACGAAATCTGCAATAATTGTAGGTGATTCAGATCCATAATTCAGCCTAAAACTCCAAAATATATACATAATAGGATTTTTTTGTGAGCACAGAAATAATCTGAACTTTACCTGGCGTTTGGTATATACATCCGGTCACAACAACCAAGTTAATTCACATTCAGATAATGAAACTTTGATAAGCCTATTTCACAACTGTGAATCACGAGTCTTTAATTCGGAAAGGTGTAACCAGTAGCCATCATTAATTCCTTGAGCAGTCAGAAATCCTCCAATCTACAAGAGTTCAAGTTCCACAGTGTAACAATAATTTAATGTAATACACAGCCTATAAAGTCGTTAGATTCTCCTTGATGTTTGTGAATGGTATTCTTTGCAAGTTAAAGTGTACCAGTCATCGTCAAACAGTAATCGACTTGCGGAAATCCAAACCGTGCCACAGCATTTTGATTCCTGTATAAATTGCTTCTTTGTGCTTTAAGACTTGGGGATGCAATACTCCTAGTCATTGACAAAAAAAAAGGCAATAGACTTATGAGTTGTTAAAACCTTTGAAAACGAACATTGGGAGTCAAGTTTGAAACTGGTGCTCGTTTGAATTCAGAAGGTGTCTACTTGTGTTCGTCCGTCCCAGTTTGCTGGGCGGCATTTAAACTATGGGAAATGCGGCTACGAAAAAAGGAGATGCGGCTGAGAATGGTAAACAAACAATAAATGTTCAAATCGTTATGATTTCTTCAATTGAGAATTCAGTAGATTAGACAGCTGGTTTAATTTTCTACTGGACCACCAATTCGCTATTCAGTTGTTGATACTTACGTCGGGGAAAAATTCCGTAGGAAGCACTAATAATAATGACGAGCTTTTCAATTGTTTTTAAAATCATTCGGTTACCTGATTTCCAGTTTCACTGACTCACTGCACTGACTGAAAGGATTGATAAAAGTTTAACGGTAACCTGCACTCACACCATGAATTTGAATTTTGCCATAGTTTTTGTTCCACGGTTTTCTACTAACCAAAATAGTAAATACAGTAAACTCACTATGGGCCAAAAGTGCATGCATGTTAATTTTTATGAATAGGAATGAAGTAGCTGCGTTCGCGCCAGGTATAAAAAATTGAGTTTTGGACAGCTGGCTGGAGATGTTCCGGTTGGAAATATTAAGAAAGGCATTTATTATATTTTAAGTTGCCCTCTTATTTGTAGTGTTAAATTACGTGTATCAAAAAGCATAAGATTACAAAACATTTTTTTACTGTCTGCTAGTCTGCTTCGTTGTATTTGAATACACTGGTTTGAAATACAAAACTTTTATTGTCAGAGGACAATATCTTTTTCTTGTCTTCAAACATGATTCCTTATACATGAATTTAGAACGGTAGGAAAACTAATTTAGGACTGTCGGAACTAATCTATGATATTCGTCTCACTGTATTTATTTGCATGAGTTGGCAATCGATTTTATGGGCATTGATTTACAGCATTTTATCGTGTGTGAAAACTTGTACTGATAATGATGGGGACATCAAATTCATATGTTGGATGCTGTAATGTGTTTCTGCTATTTGAGAAGGCACACAAATAGATGTTTCTAATTTCTCCTTATATAAACAAATTGCACACACATTTTTATTGATTCTCATAACTCATTTCTAAATGCCAAGAGCATGGCCTGGACGTGAGACATGAATTTGTAGTTCCTTGACTTCCAGTAGTGTAGAGCTCACATTGAACCCTGTCTCCCTGGCAACGACACTTTCAAGTGCTCTTTGTTTGTGAAACATTGTACTGGCTGACAACTTTATTATTGTGTGGATAATTTTAGCAGTCACCAACTCACTCTGTTTCTCAAACTCCTTTTATTTTTGTGCAAAATTAAGTTTCTAATTAGTTCCAAAGTATGAACACTTGGACGAGCTAAACTTCCTGTGGTGGTTTTAAGTGGTTAATTATCCAGCTTGAGAGGAAACTCACTTGATAACCGAGTTACCTCGTGAGTTCCATGGACACCAAAGGCCAGGAGTCTTACGGTTTGCTCCAATTAATTTTTGTTATATCACGACTAATAGCAGCCAGGATACCACTTGTATTTTGTCATTTTTTCCGAGAATCAGCATCCCAGGATATTTCTCCCGTCCTGAAACACATACATTTAATTAATTGTCTCAAAATTCAAGCTCATAAATTGAAAAAAAAAGAAAAAAAAAAACGTAGGCCACTAAATGATACACGCATATACAATAGGCTTGTACTCGGCTAAAAGTTTTAAACAACACATCTTAAACTGTAAGAAATTGAATCCTACGTAAAAGCAATAGACTGGTCGCTGGCCTTTGCTAAAGCTCATTTCATTCTGGGATGCAACCAAAACACTGAATACTGTTGGATATGTTTTTTTTACTTACATTGCGCAAAATATCGGCATTCAGTTTGCGACTGAAAAATAAAAATAAAAAAGCGGGGATTGTATGCCCTGTAATCCCGGGATTTTTGAAAGGGTTTGCGACTATCATCCTTAATTACGACAAAAGTAATGGTATGCAGGAATGCCTACTTTACTTTCCTTTGCGATTATATGGTGGCTTATGTAAGCTGAACGGTTGAGAGGAAAGGAAGCCGAATGCGGGAGTTGACTGTATGGATGGAATGGTGCAAGGAAAGTAGTTAGTTAGTTAGTTTGGGATGGATGTGACTGGGTTTTGATGAGAATAGGATAGAAGCTGTGCAGTGTGCTGTGTGCACTCCGCACTCATTTCATTTCGAGTGAAAATTATGTTCTCATAGTCTCATTTACTACAGTGTGTAAAACCGATATAAAAGCGTAATAATGACGGGAGCTTGAAAAGGCTGTACAGCTTAGGACCCGATTAACCGAGAGTAGTAGATCTGTTCGTGTAGTTTGTTAGTCTGTTCGAGTTGAAACTGTTGTGTTGTCAATTTTCGCATGTGTGCGAATATTTTTGTATTCCATTTTTATGGGTCTACGTTAACGATACACAGTCGTTAAAATGCTATTACCACACTCACACACTAGCAACTCCCCTTAGATGGTTCAGAACAGGTTGTTTTTGGAGACTCTGGAATGGAAAACACCATTTGTTGGATTCAATTGGTCTGTTGTTCACCATTCATAGATAGTTCCCTTTGTAGACTGCGCCAGTGTTTTTCTCTAAACTGTCGACTATTGTACCAGTTGGCGCAGTTCAATTGAACTCCACGATTGACGTCCGCTTCAAAATAGTTAGCTCTTGCTCCTACAACCTCTGTCGATACTTACGTGCTCACAGTATCCATGAATTTTAGACAGGTGAAAACACCTATACGCTCACCATGCTCTGCCTGCCTGCCATGGCCATGTGAGATCTGTCTCCTGTTGTGAGTATAGTTAAATGGGAGCTAAAAATAGATACTTTTTTCCTTTATGGTCTCATAGCCTCTGTGCACTATAAAGATCTGTCGTCTTATGTATTAGCTACTGTTGTACTTCTCACTCTCACTATACTCCCTTCATAGATTGTGTACCATATAGCCTGGGAGTGATTTTTTATGTACACGTATCTGCTTCAGGTTCAAGTTGAAAAGCTCTTCTTTGGTGACACAAAGAGTCATAAAGTGGCACAACCAGTAGTAGGGAGAAAAAAGACTTTATATATAAGTAAGACTCACCGCATTGAGAGAGGGAAAAGGACGAAACAACTATCGTTGTTGGTTATAGAATCTTTGTTGTTGGCAGCTTGTCGTTCACAAGAAATTGAAAGAGAAAGGCACTAGAGAGAAAGGTGAAAATTCATTTGTGAATCCAGAGTTTATAAAATCATGTAGACGGCCGTTATATATGTATAGTTAGTGCTTGCCTGCGTGAACTGTGGATTCTGTTTTTCTTGAAAGCGAGTGAAAGGAATAAGTTCGTTAATGAGTTTAGTTCTCTCTCTCTATGAGATTTGAAGGGAAAAGATTACTGTATACGAACAATGCTGCATTATACGTTGGCTACAAAGTCATCATCCTCTAAGCATTCTTATGAAATAATGGGAAAAGGATTTTTGGCCGAGTAGTGATTGTTTTTTTTGTGTGTTTGTGGATGAGCAGAAATGCGGAAAATCACAAGAGCGATTTATGTATATAGTTGAGAACAGTCTGTCTTTTATAATATTGTCATGTTTTATTGCTCCGGTTGTCTCTGTGGCTCAAAGGATTCCTTTAAATAATGTTTGCATATAGAATCAATTTATTTGTTTGCTTTTCATTTTTCTCTCTCAAGTAAAAAAGTAAGTTATGTATGCGAGTGCATGGTAGTTGAAAACTCTGAAGTTCTCGTAGTGGGGATTTCTTTTTCGCAATATTATTTCCTTGTACCCATGCTGTATATATACTTATATAGTACTATTATGTGGGGAACATATGCCATACAAAAAGAGTTACGTACATTTCATAAGCAGTTAGTTGCAAACCAACTATAGTAACTAAATAACTATAGTACTACTGGACTATGGACTACATAACATAGCTAGTTTGAACACAGGCAAAATTGGCAAACCTAGTTCACCATGTGAATATTCATGTTGGTAGTTTTAGAGTCGAGTTCACTGAAATATATATCTAAATAGTAGTTAGTTGCTCTCCTCTGCTGCTTACTATTTACTAACGAACTAACTAACTATGCTACTACAACTCCAATCCTTTCCATACACTACAACTGTTGTAATGTATTCAAAAATATTCTATCCCTGCGGCACAATATTAGCTCCATGCCTCTATGCAAGAAAGAAGGGATTTAAAAATTTTTTTGGTATTTATGAGGTCGAGGTGCACCAATAATACGGATGAATTGAATTGGCTTAACCAGCATTAGCCAACTCTGGAAGTTTTTACAAAGGTGACTTGGTCAATGGCATGACTACTTGATTGAAGGTGAACTACTCACAATGGCTCAAATTTTATGCTCCTTTCCAATTCCCTATGGCTAGAAAATTAACTACCTAAAACCAACCTACCATCCGACTAACTGGTTATAGCAAACATATAGATTTACAGGTGTTGAGTTACTTGTACTATTATTGTGCAATGTTAGCTGGTTAGTACTGTGGATATCGATATAGTGGTAGCTCTATTCATTTCCCATATATGATCATAATAATTTATGAATACGAAATTATATAGCTTGAAATAAACTTTTTAGTACATGAGGCATGAACTACCCGCATCTTGGGTTTCCTTCCATTTGTTTTATAATTCTTTGTAGTTCTATTTATTATTATTATTATTGGTTGCGTACACGACTTGCTAAAATTTTCCGCCAACAAAGTGTTCACTCAGTAAGAAACATAAAAATGCAATTCAAGGTGAACTATTATTAACGGCTTGTTTGTTTGCATTTATTATCAACATGGGAAATGACAATTCATAGGTTGTGTAATGTTTACTCGGTGAAATGGAATTGATAAGATGGTATCTTTTTTTTAAATACCTCTTTTGACTTTAATTTTCGTTGGTTCACTGCTCTCCCAGCTTTTCCACCTTTTGCTCCTATTTCCAAGTTTGTGTGCAGCTCATTGCATATTATATATTTCCCAGTGTAATTGTCTATGCGTCAAGAAACCAATGAGAAAAATATGTAATGGCGCTGACCCTTATACTTACATATGTATGCGTGCTAATATTCTTGTCAGCTGGTTTTGGTTGGTTAGAATAGAACCCATTTTTGAAGACAAAAAAATAAACACTGTTCACGATGGACAGCTTGGCGAACTAACTTTGGTGTTTTCCGTCTATCTACCTTCACTTTATCAGGCATTATTAATCATGATTCCTATGCGACGGTTCTTTCCATATTCATGATATAATGTAATGTTTCCAATCCTGTGTAGTAGGAGGGCTGCTAGTTTTGCACACAAAACAAGGACTAGTTCAGTCCATGATTAAACTGACCCATGCTATTAATGCTATGCCACTCACTCTGTAAATTTATTGAGTCATGAAGATGCTTTGAGTCAGTGACGTATGTAAGATCATTCAAGGAATTCCAATTGTCCTTCATTCTCTAAAAAGGACTAAGTAACTTGGCACTTAATAGTGCCAAAGAATTACTCGCTGCCCTGTCTGTACCGTCATATTGTTATAATGTAGTTAGTTAGTTATTTGTATGAGGATTCGACTATTTAACGTGATATACTTATTCACTTACTGGATTACATTTTTGGACTGACTGAGGTTGAAGCTCTACAGGATCATGAGGTACAGACTGACTGACTGACTAGCATGGTATAAAGTGCGAGTGATCGAGATTAGGATGATTAGTTGATTTGTTGGTTAGTATACACATTAGTAGCTGTAGTTAGTTAGTTAGTTAGCACTTTAGTAGTAGTTAGTTGGTGTTTTTACTAGTAGTTGTGTAGTAGTCATCTGTATGAGGTTTGCAGGTTGACAAAAAGTGTATTTTTACCTTTTTCCTTCCTTGAGGATACATTTGTGGGATATGAGGTAGAGTCACCAACAGAGAGTGGTGTATATAAAAACACATAATTCGAATCTGGTGAGTGGGTATCACATTTTAGTAGTTATTATGGCTGTTCTTGAGGTTTTTCGCTTGCAACTGTTGCTTCATTAAGTGCATGCAATAAGAGACCGCGTTTACTAGTTGTCCATACAGTGTTGTAAAGATAGGCCTGGATGTGTGTGTGTTGGATAGTTAGTTAGCTAGCATGCGTTTAATGAGACAATGACTGGTGGTCTGCAGTATATTTGTGAATTCAATTCCAATATTTTACTTATGACGTCGGTTGTAGCACAGTTCCTTTTCCTAGGGTATTTGCTGAAATGAGGAGGACTGATAGTGGGAATACCACCATTATGATGATTATATGATTGAAAGAATTGCAATAAATATGTTGTAGCTAGTCAGACATTGGAATTATCCTGAAACTCACATGGAAACTTGAGTTTACGGAGTTTACTACAATTTTGTGATATCTGTAGGACATTCTGTTTTGTTAAGGTTCATTAGTAAGTTAGTTTAGTTTAGCTTGCTGTGCTGTGTGCAATTTTTTCTTCATCAGAGTTCCTTGCTGTGGAGAGAAAAATCGTCGTGCACTTGATATATGCATTTGTGTGTGAATTTTTTTCTCGTGGTGTACATTTGAGACCGCTGCAGTATAGTTAGTTAGTTATAGTTACTTTGTGAGATGGCGATTATTTATATTTAGATCCACATGCAGACTAGCATTATGAATGAGAGGAGTGTTTATATACTACTCCTTGTTCCATGTGTGTAAGAACAAATCTGTAACTCTGGTTATCCTGTTTTACAGGTCTTCTCGTTTTTTAAAAGTCGGGAGTTACTTTTTTTGCCACCAAACGAAAAAAGTGTATACAAGACGGTGTTTTTCCTCCAACAATATTACATATACATAACTGTTTGGTTGAAACAAGGCGACAAGCTTTACTTTTTTTCCTCCTGAACAGTTTTATACATACGTGTGGAGCACTCTTGACAGCACAAGTTACTTACTGTCCCTTGTAGTTTTTGTTTTTGGTGCTACTAACTATTGGACGTGAATCAAATCTTGTTATAGTTTTTCTATCTTGTGTGGTTTTTTCCCATCAGTGTTGTTGACATTTTTTTCTCCTTCCCATCCTAAACCACAACTGTAGCCCAATTTGGGTGACACAAGGGCACATATGGCTCTCAAATTTGGAGGTTTGAAATGATATCCTAATTTTAGTTTCCAATGAATTATGCATGTTGCTAAAAATTTAGGAACCAATCAATGAGCAGGTTAGAATACATTTGCAAAATATGAGTTAGTTATTACATACACGTGAACAGTAGGAAAAATACAAGGACTCAATACAAGTTTTTGAATAATGTAAGAATATTTGATTATTGGTTTCGGTTTGTTTGGGGCGCATATGAAAAATGTAAGTAGGCGCTCGTTCTTCTGATACAGCAATTTCATGTCTGTAACGTATGTAGGAAACGCCGTCTGAAAACTGTTTTCCCATTTAGTAACTTTTGCAAGAATTGAAAAGTTTGTGAGTGACTATAATTAGAGCGCTCCATGTTTATAATTTTGTTCATTGAGTGAGTTGGATTCCGCTATCCAATTTATCATCAGCGAGGTAGTGTTTGTATTTGTTTTATGGGAAAGTTTTTGTTTTCATAATTGAAATGAAGTTGTGCAAAGTGTTTCAGTTTTTGCGAGGAATCGACCGTTGGACTTTTACCTATACGTGATAATGATTCCTTATATTGTGTGGTCTTGTCTTTTTTCAGTTCGTGAGTGGCTAGAGAAAGCTAAAGAAGAGTTTGAGGAGAAATGGCGGAACCCACAGCCAGTAAGTTTTATCTTTCTTTCTACTTTCATCTTCATGATGGGTCAAAAGTTTGTCTATTTTTTCAACTTTTTCTTTCAACTAAGCGTATGATATTTAGTTTAGAGCGCGTTGCTGCTTACTTTTAGTTAGTTGTGCTATCAAGTCTTTGGCCAAAGACTCAACATGACAGATGATGAGTTGATGAGGATCGGTTGTTAATTGGTAAAAAGTTGACTGACGTGGTTTTATTTTTTTCCAAATATAGTCCACATCAGTTCTGGACGACTTCGACCGACTAAAAACTCTGGGCACTGGGTCATTTGGTCGAGTCATGCTTGTCCAGCACAAGGCTACCAAAGAATTTTATGCCATGAAGATCCTGGACAAACAGAAAGTGGTGAAACTCAAACAAGTGGAGCACACTCTAAACGAGAAGAAGATTCTACATGCTATTAACTTCCCATTTCTAGTTACCCTCAAGTATCATTTTAAGGTAAGGGTTTGGATGCCCGAGTTGACTGTGGCTCCGGAAATCAATCATTTATGTGATCTTAATGTCTTATTCACTCACCATGTCGTTCAACTATATTGCACAGTTTGTGAAATGAAAGAGTTATGTTCAGGTATCCACGTTTACTATAAAGGATATTAAGTATGAGGGATTTTGTAGTTGTACAGGGTATGCGTTTTTCTTGGTTGGTTTTGAATATGATTATACTATCTAACTGTGAGGAAAGATGGAAAGAATTTTTTACTTGACTCCCGATTCAAATGTATACGGGAGAAGAAAAATTATTTTTATTTTTTTATTTGTCCGTCCGTGCAATGCTCTTTTGAAATCCAATTTCCCTAAGCTGGGAATTCTTTTGGAACTTGTATAACTCCATTCTGTATTGCTGTCATCACACATTCCAATGATTCCACGCTCAACTTCATTTTTGATTAGCGAAGGGAGCCCATACCTTTCCAAGAATTATGTTGCCTATAAATATATTTAGTATGGAGTATGGAGCGAGATTCCTGAGCGTTGGAAACTGGATAACATTCCAACAGATTTGGTATCCCATTAATTTTTTGCACATTGATTTCCCTTTGTGTTTGAGTTGTATGGATTTTTGAAGGGAGATGTTGAACTAACTGAAATTCTTTTCAACATGGATTCTTCATGAAATCTCTACTAATCAATTGTATTTATTTTACAAGTAGGTTGTGTGCGAATTTTCTATTTTTGTATTCCAAGAAAAGAGCTCTGTACGGACTGTTTTTAGTTCCCTTTAGTTGTTATAGTTTGCTTGTGTCTACACGTTAATGAAGCAGGAACGTGTTTTTCTACATCTAGGACTCGACTAATTTGTACATGAGTATGGAGTTCGTAAACGGTGGTGAGATGTTCTCCCATCTTCGACGTCTTGGTCATTTTAGGTAGGCATTTGCGAAAGCAATTCCGGTCACAGAATAATCACGCTCTTCGAACTATTTATTACAGGACAATTCCAATCTATACATGGTACTAGAATATATCCCCGGAGGGGAAATGTTTTCTCATTTAAGGAAAACGGGTCGATTTAGGTAAGAATGATAATCATCGCGCCTCGTCCTTTTTCTTGTCTTTGCCCCCTTTTATTCTTGAGTTGCTGCAATTTGTATTTATTTGATACACTATGTGCTGAAGTGTTCATTTGGATTAATCATAATTACACCATGCAATTTGAGCTGAACCTTTTGGTGTTATACAAGTTTATCTTTTATTTCGCAAATTTCCGCATTCCATACTAACTTTTAGAAGAAACCACTGTAAGTTCTTTCTCACTAGTTAGCCCTCTATTAATGTTAATAATAAGAATTTGGCCATCACCAACTCTGTTCTGTTGTAGCGAATGCAAACTATGACTTGTGCCTTCTCCTTTGATTTTTTTTCGGTTTATTTGCGGGTTGCAAGTTGTAATAAATAACTAAAAGCCTTTTCAGTTTTAGAGTGATCGAGATTAGAACACTACTTTTGAGTTAGCTCGGTCCGTAGCTGATGCTCTATTATTCTTATTATTATTTATCTTGATAATAATAACTAGATACTCACTCATCTAGTACACTGACTAATGCTGAACTTTAGTTAAAAAGCATGTTATCTATAATCTGCCGCCCCAGAACTCATTGTTGACACCTGCAATGGACGTGGGCTGTAAAAAGATGGAACTGGTCCTGTAGTAATTACTCGGAATGATGCTTCCCTGCAAGGCGTATTTTTGCTGTGTACCTGTTGCTATACTTTTTATTTATTTATTTTCTTGATTTTATCCGCCTACCATATGATGTTCTGCATTTTAAATATCCCTCATATGATTCGCAATCAATCCCTGTTGGAACCATGGTGGACTCAAATGGGTTTATTTGTGTGACTTGATAACAGTGAACCTCACTCGCGATTTTATGCTGCCCAAATAGTCTTGGTCTTTGAGTACCTGCATTATCTTGATTTGATCTACCGGGATTTGAAGCCAGAGAATTTACTAATCGACAGCCAAGGATATATAAAAGTACGGATGCACTTCTTGAATTAATTCTATATAAATAGTTAATGGCTTGAAGGTAGTTTTTTGTTAGTGTATGCGGAAAGATTCTAGCTTGTATTGATAGCGCTCTTATAGTATGCTATTGGATTGGGTTCTGTTGTGGAGTGTTTACTAAAGTTGTCATATGCCTTCCTCACAAACAGGTTACAGATTTTGGATTTGCTAAAAGGGTAAAGGGTCGGACGTGGACGTTATGTGGAACTCCAGAATACCTTGCTCCAGAGATCATTCTTTCTAAAGGGTATAATAAGGCTGTTGACTGGTGGGCTTTGGGTGTACTTGTGTTCGAAATGGCCGCTGGCTATCCGCCCTTTTTTGCTGACCAACCCATTCAGATCTACGAGAAAATCGTGTCTGGAAGAGTTCGTTTCCCTTCCCACTTTTCCAACGATTTGAAAGACCTTTTAAGAAATCTACTTCAGGTGAGGCAGGCGTTTCCTTGGTGATGGACATATTTACTATGCGATGGTTTGGTCATGAGTGCCTAGAGTGATTGGAATTTGAATAATTTAGTGAGCTTGTTCTCATCTTGTACTGTGTTTGTGTTGAGCAGGTGGATTTAACGAAACGCTATGGTAATCTGAAAAACGGTGTAAATGACATCAAAAGCCACAAATGGTTCTCCACAACAGATTGGATTGCAATTTTCCAGAAAAAGGTAGAAAAAAGTTTAAGCCTTTCAAAAAAAATTAATGAAGATAAGGAAACTTGTCCAAAACTGTGTAAGCTACTTATATCGATGTTGAAAGGATGGAATTTTTGTAGCTCTCTCATTCTGTAGCCACTGCCAGTTGGTTGTAAACATTTCAGTATTTGTTTTTCAAACAGTCTGTTCGTGTTTATTCATATGTAGCACATTTTTGCTCTAGCAGTCTAGCATAATATTTTATTTAGCTGTGCAGGAAGTGTGCACTTGTGTCCTCCTTCTCATGTTGGAAACTTCATTCATTAGTAGTCATATGCTATTTGGCACAGCAGAAAAAAAACATGGTGCTGTCTTCTGTTCTTTTGAGCCTACAGTTAGTTTTATAGCGCAATCTTTGAGTTACATACTATGGGAACTGTTTCCATTTTATTTCCTAGTTATGAATTAAACCCAACCAGGAAAGTTTGGGACATCTACATTCCCCATTATCATCATCTAATGCATCTCTCAGTCACTTTCGTTTGCACATTAGTATAGGCCAAGGGGAATTTATATAAGAGAGTACCATAACTCTCCTATTTTTATGCGACTCGCAATTCCAAGAAAAAGAATAGAATTTTTTCTCTCTGGTATTGGCGAAAAGCGCAAGACTTCATTTCCCTGCAACACTTATAATATTCATATTCATGCTGCCAGCATCCATCTGGATCGTAAAATAATGTAATTGTGTAGTCACAGTCTTCTTCACGCTCCAGACATGCTCAGCAGTAGTCCTTTTCCCCTATAACCTTTTTTTAACTAGGATCATTGTTTGAACACAACTAATCTGTCGTATGTTATCCAAGGCATAAAAATTCAAGGCTCTTTTTGTCATGTACTTGCACACTTTCTCTTTTATTGTTGTCAATTTTCTGCAGCCTCCCATGTCCGCACTTTCTGCACAGTAGTTGTGTGTGTCTCTCTAGTATGTACTTTGAAGGAAGAAAAACATCATGCCATGTAGTTTCACTAACATTGAAATCATGAGAGCTTTATGCTACAACTCTGGCTGTTTACCAAATAACTGTGTGTGAGATAGTGTTTTGGAGCACGAGACTGTAAATATACTTGAATGATTATGAGGATTTGACATTTCTTGGAAGCAGTACCGTTTTGTCTCTTATGTACACACTGTTGAGATGATTTGGCAAACCTTGTGTGTACACATGCGTCGACAGAGATTTTAGCTGTGAGGAAAAAAATGGAGATGAACAGGATTATTTTATCGTGTACATAAGTTTCCAAGATTGTCGGCTCAGAATGATTCCTTTGGTGCATTATTATTGCCCGTAGGTGCAAACCAAAAGGATTAGGTAGAGCCCAAGTACATGTTGACTCAATATTTGTTGGAATCTGTTTCCTTTACTCAACATGATCATATTTTTTTCTCTCACTCACTCTCTCTCTCTTCAACTTTTCCCCATCTTTCATATGTAGTATTGTAGCTCTGAATGTTTAACAAAGCGTGAATGGTGCGAATAAGAAATGTGTTTTTTTTTCGCTCACTCATACATATATAACTCTTTTTATGTACGATGAAAGTTGTGATGTAAATGTTTTCCCCTATTAATTTTTTTTTCACTCTCTCTCTCTCTCTCCCTTACCCATGCTACTTTCACATTCATCATAGTTTATTGAAGGACGAAAAATCTTTTGCAACTGGCTGACTGAGCTGAGTAAGTGAGTGAGCTAGATTGGGATTGCACTAGTACACTCAAGAGTTTGCCGTTTTTATTCGTCCTTTTTTCCATACGTAACTATACATTTTGATAATCAGTAGAAGTTGCAAAAATATCTTCAGTTTGTCTGTCTCATTGTTTATTGTGTGTGCACTACCAGCCACCAGAATAGAGCGAACCAGCTTTTAGCCCCCTTTAATTTGTTAGTTATTTATATAGACACTGGCATGGAACTTTATGTATACTTGTATTGCACTTAAACTCACCTCTCCTTGTCAACTGAATGGAGTAGTCTATTGTTACAATGAAAACCACTGTTTTAGCGGTGACATAAGCAGTTATTTTTCAAGTATGAACTTGAGCTAATGTACCATGATTTTGTAGGTTTTTTCATTGTTATTCGACTGTAGGTTGTCATCATATTTTTTGTTACACTCTCAGGTAGAGGCGCCCTTTTTGCCCAAAGTATCTCACTCTGGAGACTCACGTTATTTTGAATCAATTATGGATGATCCCAATACTTTTAGAATAGGTCCAGATGACCCCTTGGGGAAATATTTTGAGGAGTATTGATGATTTTACTCAGTTCTCCTGGTTGTTCGGTATCCAAAATTTTTTGTAATTACTACAAAATGGGCTACAGCACCTAATTTGCTTGGCCTTTTTGTACAACTTCTTTGTCATCGTGGTGGGCTCCCCAAACCAGTCTTGTGCAGTTTCCACATAACGTTTTGTTTGCAAGCGCATATAACTATTTATGGGCTCATTCGTATACACGTTATTATGAGGCGATGTTTTTGTCTCTATAGTTAGTTAGTTAGCTGATTAGTTAGTTAGTCAAGGGGCTCTGCATCTTGTTGTTGTGGACACGGTGTATAATTCGTTGCTATAGGAAGACGAGAGTCAGTGATGAAGTCATTTGTGGTCTCACTACTTACTACATGGTGCAACCTGGATAGGATATTTATGTCACCAAGGGCTACTAATCGTAACTTTCTCTACTAATACCTGTCTTGTTTGAAACACCATTTTTCCCTGAAGATGTATGCGTGCGCTTTGTGACTTGACTACAGATTTGAATGGAATGGTTGTGCAACTGTGTATGTTGACTTGATGTATTTCCGAGATGGGGAGCGTATCTTCTGCTTGTTGCCACCAAAGGGGAGAAAATGTAGTTTCCCTTCGTCAATAGCTGATATAGTATCTTCCAGTCTGGTCTTGATGAGACATGATTATAGTTAGTTAGTGACACGCGTCTGTTTTGTGAAACGACTAACTTTTTTGTGAACTGATGAATTCGTTTTGCACCCTTAAGCTGATTGTGAATGTTAATCCTGAGCAGGGCTGTTATAGAATAATATATCTATATATATGGGGATTATATTGTGTAGTATACAACTTTTGAAGACTGACTGCGCTTTATGTACAAATTATGTGCAGTGATATTATTGGGATAGCTAATGATGACACTTTTTCCCTCGCAGGTGGAGGCTCCATTCCTCCCTAAATGCAAAGGATCTGGTGATACTAGCAATTTTGATGATTACGAGGAGGAGGTCCTGCGTATCTCATCCACAGAGCGGTGCGCCAAGGAGTTTGCGGATTTTTAAGAACTGCCATATTCTGAACATTAGGCAAGGAAAGAAAAAGCTAGAAAAATACACATACTACTACTACACACACTCTCTCATCCCAGTTGTAAGATGTCGTGCATAATTCTGAAAGTCCATTTCTGTCGTTTGACAATTCTCCCCGCAAGACGTGCAAAACAACAATTGATTGGTATACATATATCTCGAAACTCTACAGTTGTACGATTATGTGGACAACATGCAGTTCCCCACTCAAGTCCTCTCACTTCTTAGATCCTCTGTAATGTGTAAACATTGTAAAATGTTCATGTGTAATGAGTACGTGTAAACTTGTCATTGGTATAAAAACTATCTTGTAAAATTCAGTCACTTGATCATATGTGACCCAATATAATGGGGTGCAAAAAATTGATTTCTGTAACTAAGGGCTTCGTTCTTAACAACACCGTATGTACATTTTTTTTGTCTCTTGTGTTTTTTATATATAAAATGGTCAGATTAACTTTGTAGTGTTCACTTTCGTATATGTAGACTTTAAGTTGTATAATCAAAGTTGTACCGGTACAATTACTACTAAAAATAGTGCTATTACTATCAAACACTTTCACTATAATAATCTCTCTCTCTTTCCTCTGTATTAATTTTGTTTTTTTGTTTTTTTCATACTCTGTGTGTGTGTGTTTGGGAAATAGAAAGTTTCTGTAGGGCAGTCATCACTTTCTCTGCCCTATTTATTTGGTACGTAAATCCTTGACTACAATAAGTAGGTGATACTTTGTACATTAGAATAATAATGGTGCATACTACAAAATATGCGCAAATTGTGCGCCCAGTTTATTATCTGTGGTCACCAAATACGTCAAGGGAATCAACCAGTTATGTTGTATAATGTGTGTATGTGTGCGTCTTTGTTAGACATTTGAAATGCTGGGGGTTCATTTTTTGGCTTCTATGAAAGTGTTTGAGGACAAAAAGGTCTGGCTAAAGAGTTCACAAGCATAGGAATACAGCACTGAATACGTGAAGAATTTTAAAATGCGCTATTCCTGCTCAGATTAGAGTTCCCGACATTTAATAATAACCATGATGAATTCTAAGAAACAGTTCTATTATCTAATACTATAAGATTTTGCGGGACTGTTTAATCTGATTGTATTTAATTGAGAGTGCTTTAGAATATTTTTGTTGTCCTCTCATGTTTTTTGTTCAAATAATTCATTTCTTGTTGGACTTTTTTTTTAATCAGAGGTTTCCTTCCTCTTTAGTTTTTAAGTTTTTTTTTGAACTTTTGAACTAGCTTGAGACTGGCTTATAGTAAGTTAGTTAGTTTTGTGGTGCAATTATGGGATGAAATTGAAACTCGAGTTATGAATTTGGAATATAGCGTGTGGGGCGAATGGATTGAAAAGCACCGGATTGAGAGTTCATGTAATATGCTCCCTTCGCGTGCCTTCGTTTTAGAGCTGTCAGACAATATACATTATTGCCATATGTATGTAACAAACCAACTTTGATCTGCACTTTTTTGCTCCTTCTTGTTTTCAGTAGCTGCATTTTTATTTGCAACTCTGGCAGGGGAATTTTTTGAGAAAATCATATATTCAACCATCAGATGTATTCTTTCCATGTATTTGGCGTCCCTGTTTTAATTTTGCGAATTATTGCCGCTGCTACCTTTGATAATAGTCGTTATTGTTTGTGGGAGAAAAAAGAGCTCATCTAAATAGCTTCCGTGTGTGTGTTTTTCTTTTGTTTCTTGTGTGTCTTGATTTGAGAGTTCACATGGTTGTTGTTTGTAAGCTTTGCATCATGTTTTGACTGATCACGGTCTCACTTATCAGATGAAGAAAGACGTACATGTTATATATATCCCTGTATTTGGGTCCCAATCAATCGGAAACTTTTTCCTCTGTATTTTCTGTAATGGAGTCATTGTAGTACTAACTAACTAGAAATGAACGAATAAGGACAATTCTTTATATGGAGCTGTGTCAATCAGTCAGAGTTATTATTATTTATCGTATATAAATGATATACTTATCTTAATGCAGATACTACTAGTGAATTCGTTTTGTTGATTTTTTTTGCAACTCTCCTATATAGTATATGCTCTTGTGTAATGGATTATTCTAATTTAGTGTTGTAGTATGAAAAATGTAGGGTTGTAGCGGTAAGGTGTTGTAGCCAACCGTGTTATATGCCGATATTATTATATATCCCTTTTTCGTGTGTTAATTACAGTCTAAAAATATTATACTTGTGTATATAATATACATCTGGGAGGAAGCAAGTGGTGGCCATACATGGAACTTATTAGCTTGTGTTTTAAAAAATTATTTTATTCCTAATCGTAATCACAAGGGCAAAACATGTTATTGATACATATATATAGATTGTTTATTCAAACTTGTGTTTATTTTTGTTCCTTTTTTTTGGCAAAGAGAAGAGAAAACGAGAATAATAATAATACCATACATACTTATATCGTAGCTCATTATTTTGCGTTCGATGTCTTTGTTTCCTTTTTTCTGTTGAATTCTTGATGTATGGCGTTGAACAGTTTTTGCAAACGAATAGTTAGTTAGTCGCCGTTGCAGCATGAAGAGAAAAACATTATTGGAATCCAAAAATTCCAGCAAATGTACTCTAATTTTTTTCATTCACTCATTTTTAGTTGAGATGTGAACTTACGCACTACATAATACATAATACGCCTCACAGATCATCACTTTTTTGTGAACAGCATGTCGACTTGGACTTTTAAACTAGGATCATGTTGCTGATAAGGAATGAGTTGATTATATCGATAGCTTTTTCTAACTATGGTTCGGGAATCTAATGTAGACTAAGCGATTATTTTTAACTCCAAAAGTGACTTTTTCTCTGACCAAACAGTAAAGGGGGATTCTGATTCATATACATATATAGAACAAGCTTGGTAACTGAATGCAATTTTTTGAAGAAAAGAAAAACAAATAAGGGACTGTACTTTTTTTTCGTAATATTTTGTGGGAGAACTATACTATAATACAAGTTAGCATCTGGTTCGTGATACTATATGATACATGTGTGTGTGAATCCTTGATGACTGGGATGTTTCTAATTTTTAAACATTATAAGGGTAGGTCTTCATGTTATGGGCCATGAAATGGACGCTCTATCGAAGAAACACTGCTATCATTAGTTAATTAAAGTGACAGTAGCAGAAACTACCAAAGCTGCTATACTATATAGTGTACTGGAATTTTTCCAATAATTTTGATATAGTCAGACTAATATGAAGGAGAAAAATCACGTCCGTCATTCTACTAGCTTCAGTTTTACTAACTAACGAATGAAAAATTTCCTAGACTAAAGCTATTAGTTAGACACTTAGTAGTGCAAATATTTTCAGGCACTTCCTAGTTGCTAGTTTCTTCTAAAACGTAGGTAGTTAGTTATGTTAATAGCATACAGGTGGATAGGTAGAAAATACCATCACTCAAATTTTTAGTCAGCTTACTGCCATTGCGATTCATTTGGTTCCCATTGTCAGTTCAATTTATTTAACCACGTGTGGCAGATAATTTGTACAAACTAATTATTACAGTGACGGTTAAAATTTCCACAAAAAAAGGACTATACAGCTACACCTCACATTGCATGAGACGATACGGGGAAGTCATAATACAAACTACTATTACACAAATAATAATTCAACTCGCCATCACAACTCAACCCAGTATGTCGTTACAAAATTCCTCCACTTTTACCAACTATAAAACTTCACACATATACATCACATTCAAGAAAATATGCAGATTCATAATTTGTACGTGGAAAACGAATGAGAATTGTTTCCGAAAATTTTGTGCTTCCGTGTAATGTTAAAAGCATGCTTTGAAAAAAAAAACAACTCCCGTGTTTGTTACAATCCTAATTCTTGTCGTGCTTATTACTACCATTATTATTATTATTGCTTCCAGTAGATTGAATTGATCTAGCCGTTATTTGCTTGGTTGTGTCGTCCCATCATTATCATCTGTGAGTGAAAAAAAACTCACTCTAGAAAACAATACACACATTCTCAGCCAGTCAGATGCTGAGGACAAACAAGAAAAAATATTATATACATAGATATAATACATAGCTATACTATGCAATTCAAGACAAGATTCGAGCAACTGAAAGTGAAATCACTATAATGGTAGTCAGTCTCCAGACCTATCATGTAGTTTATATAGACTTTCATTGTTCGTCTCCGTAATAATTAAGAAGACATATGTGTGGTTCTCTACGTCTAATATTTACACATATGAACTATAATGTACACAAACTAACTAACTAGTTAACTAACAAACTAACTAAATTGTTATGAGCTCTAGACTGTAGTTGCTATAGATATTATGTAGTTAAGTTACTTAGTTGTATACTGTGTAATATGGTGACTTGTATAAACTTAAAACTTGTATAACTTGAGAGGATTCATCCCTTATCTAGAGCTTGACGTGTGATTGCCGTTCTTCTGTAATTATCAGAATAACAATGCTATACAAATATAAAAATTTATAATATAACTAACTACATTGTATGAAAGAACTGTGAGCCAGATTTATGTGCATGGTGAGTTTTGCTCTGTCTATTTATATATAGTATATGGATAATGATTATGTTTTCTTGATTGTGTATTAGATACGGTGCGATTATATAATAGGGTGGTCCTGAAAAAAGCTGGTACTGTTGTGGAAATTGACGTTGTTTTACTGTTACTAACTAGCTACTACTATGTATCCATATTAATGACATTACTTACTAGATACAACTTTAGTTGTGAGAGGCCACTTCTTCTCTAATTCTGCCTATGCCATCATCATTATATTAGCTCGCGGTACTAACTGTAGCTAAACTAGCAGCAGTCCCGATTTTTCTTTAGTTAGTTAGTGCAGTAGTTGTAAAGTCCAAAATTGAGGAGAAGTTTTAAGGAATCCATGACTGTTTTCTTCTCTCCACTGAACGATATGTGGGAGAATCATGATTTGCTGGTAGAAAATGTACTAATCTAACTAACCAGCTGGACACACTTATTTATAATAAATGTATCCAAAAACAACAATTGCAATAACTTAAACATCATACTAATATTATTGTTAGCAACGTGTTTTACTCTACTCATTATTCTCATGTACAGTAGAGAACACGAGTGGTTTCTTTGATTAATAGTGTGCATGTGCGTGTGCATAGTGCAAATGGGAGTTTGTGTTGCAATGAACGAGAAAAAAGTTTCCAGTCGTTTCCGAAACGCAAGAATGCGAGCAATTTGATAATACCCCACATTTGTTTATTATGCAGAGTATTTGTGAGCTGATGGATTTTTTTGGTTAGTTAGTTGTGAATACGAAGCTATAAGGAGAAATTAAAAATGGAGTTTGTCAACGTTCTGAGCGGGCAATGAGAGAACGCAAAATTCATGTGTTTCAAAGAATTTCCAAAGTAATTATTACTATTATTTTTCAGTTGGCTGAGCAATCCAGAAGCTTGAACTGTGTGTAGTATACAAGTTGAAAATGTTTCTCACAGTCAGTAAATCTCGTTGACTATTATTACTAAAAAGCTAGTGATTTTTTTCAGGAGTTTTATGTAGCTAACTGTTGCAATAAAAAATTGGTTCCCAATTTGTATTTTTTGTCTGGTACAACAAAACTCATGCATGTTTTATACTATTTAGTCCTCTCTATAAATAATATTTTGTGGATATTTTTGCTTTTGGAATCATACAGCCTGTTTTTGTAGCAAATTGCTTGTCTTGCATGCTAAAGAAATTTGTTATTATTTATGTATTTTATTGCAGTCGAATTTACATATCTCAAAAATCATTTTTGCCTAAACCGCTTGGAATTGTAATGATATCCCTCAATATTTTATTGATCTTGTGTTATTGTTTAGTTCTAACTAAAGCTACACAAAAAGAAAGAAAAAAAGTATCCGTCGCCTCATTTTTTGTTCCCATCACGGTAAAAGACATGTTCATGTCATTTAGTGCTCCAAATGAAAAATGAGTTTGCGGATCCAATATGGATTTGTTAGTTGCCCATTCTGTGTTTGAATACCAAGTTTGATTAAGGTACCTGTTGTGTGTCATTTAGTTCACATGTCTGTCTGACGAACTTACATTGTATTCAACATTTGATTTGTAACGTCTACCAACTAACTAACTAATAACTAACTAGCTACCATAGTTTAATTTAAAATGAGTTAGAAACGGGAGAGAACTTATGTATAGTTATACTTGGATCCATATCGTATATTTTGAACTCTTTTTGGTTTCCTGTCGTGCATATGATTTTAGGGAACAACGCACACTTACTGATTTCTTCTAGTGCGTCTAATATATATATTATAAATGAACGTGGAATGAGTGTTATTATACCACACCATGTAATCTTGGATAGATTTTAATTTTGAACGCTTAATTCAAAGACTTACACAATATGTCAGTTATTTTGCTGTGTCAACAACGTCCCTACTCTCCAATTGTGTGTGTGACATTGTATATTAACTTAAAGTAGGAAAATACGGTGGAAGGGGCTTATGTAATTTTTAGTCCTTTTTAGACGACTAGGAGTTTAGAAACTTGAAAGAATAGCAGTTCAATATGATCGATAAAATACTTGCTGTATGTCCATATACGGTCTATACGTAAGCGTATGTCAGTGTAAATATTGTGAATGTACATTAGGTATAGTTAGCTTTTACTGTGCAGATTTAAAAAAAGTCAATTGTTTACTTAGCGAAAATTTTAAACGATGACTTCAATGTTTGACGAAAAGGAATAAAATTACTACATCCCATCTGCGTACTTGTGGTTAATAACTGAAGCATTCCCAGTTCGTTCAAAATTATTTCGCCAGTCCGATGTCCAATTGCACACAGAGTATGCAAATAAGGGAGAAAATTCGTATACAATTTTTTTCATATTTACCATTTTATCGATACATGTATAGCAGGGTACATTATACAATCACACAAAAAGTACATATTTTCAGAAACTTGATGAGCTTATTTCCAGGATTTTTCTTAATTCTCAGAGAATCAATGTATTTTCTTCACGAGATTCAAATGTACACTGAGTGAATTGATCATTATTGCAGTTGCACTCATTGGTTAGTTAAATAGTTACAGTGGGTTTTAGTATTTTAATACAATTTTATCAATTTAATGCCAATAAATACTGGCAAGAGTTTCCACCATGAGAAAAATTAGCAACTCAGAGTTTCTTAAACACTAACTAAGGATAAAATACTAAAACTTATAAACACAAGACAGGTCTCATTGTACTGCTGACAAAGGGCTCAGTCTAATATTCAACTGAACTTTAGGTTAATTAAAATTTGTTAAGAGCGCTAAAGATTTCAATAAGTTAGCGAAATACTAAGGTTTCAATTTCCTTATTAATGCCTTAAAACTGACAAGTTTGTGAAGCTTTGTGCAGTTGTTTATAAACTCGTGCACATTACAATATATAATTATATTGTAGCATAAATATATGCTACATAACATTAAAATGTACAGAGATTAAGACTTGAGACAATACATTAATGCATTTGATATCACGAATCATAGACAACCCAACAAACGTAAACGAAACTAAATTGTTATGCAACAATACAATATCGTTCTCATCTTTTTTAAATAATAAATATTCGATTTAAAACAGAAAAAGTATTTCTATCATCAGTCCAGAAAAAAATTACGAATGTACGATTAGCATCAATTGATGCTAACAGTTTAAACTGAAACTCAAAATCAGCAATGCCTGTATTATTTTGCATTCAAGGACATTTGATTTTGTTAAACAATCTCATTAAACATAATTTAAGCTCTAAATCTGGGCAATGATAGTAAATTAACTCAATTTTGAGGACAATTGTAACAACTAAACGGCATTTATAATTTTTTCAGTACCTGAAATTATTTACTTTGCATAAAAAGGAATAACTTGCAATTGAAATGAATACCTTTTTTAACAAAAGAGTGGATTAATTCTTATTGCTTAAGGCTTAAATAGTTAGCGCTAAACAAAACTGACACTGTAAAATGAAAAATTAGTTTCGGACATTGAGAGCACAGAAATGCATGACCAGTGCTTTCTTTGCAAAAAATGGCAAATGTACTAGTTTTTCTCGGTCGATAAATATTAGCTGCGAAAAGTTCACACTGTATTATAGTATCGTAACATGCCCTAATGAAAATGTAATAACTATTTTTAATATTTGAATCATAATACAAACAATTCAAGTCAGCGGAAAACCATGACCATTATTCTGACCTTAGGTGCTTTGCTTAACATTAGTCAACAAAATTGACACAATTAAAATTAAAATTTACAGCAATTAAAAGAAAACATTGGGAACGTCGTTCAGGAATGAAGGTTTAGTTATCCAGTGAGGTTTTTTGATATGCCCGAAATCACTTTAATCTGAACAAAGCCTACAGTTGCAATAAACACTGAATGTAGCATGAAGGCAGGGAAAGTAGTTTAGTCATACTTCTTCCCATTGATGTCAGGATGAACTAAGCCTTCTACACAGTCCTGCCAGCTTTGAGAAAATTGCTCGTATGAAAAGAGGTCGCAAAACCGTTCTTTCCCAGCTTTTCCAGTCCTTTCGACTAATCCGGGATCTTTAATAAGTCTCGCCATAGTTGCCGCAAAGTGGGATTCAATTGCTGGGCATAAAAATCCAGTTTTTTGATGCACAATAGTTTCCCGAGGTCCACCACAATCAACAGCAATTACAGGCTTCCCCACATACATGGCCTATATTAGAATTAAATATGGTTAGCTTAGCGTTGGGGGAGACATAGCTGTAGCTTTGCTTTACATAATAAATTTCACGGTTTATCGATTCAAATTACTTCTAAGGGAACGATTCCAAAGTGCTCATTTGAAGGCGTGTACAACAAAGCAGTACACTGAGCAATCAAGTGAACTTTTACAACGTCTTTTGGAGACAACATGAAGGTAATATGGTCAGTCACTCCTTGTTCCGTAGCAATGTCTTTGAGTTTTTCCAAATATTTGACACTTTCTTCCAAGCGTGGATCATAACCACCGGCCACAACTAAATGTACTTCACTCCACTCCTTGTCATCCAAGCAGGTTTTAAGTTTTCCTGAAAATATAAAACTCATTGAAAAAGCCTAGACGTTTGATCAGGCAATTATTAAAGTGATGATCATACGTAGAGTCCGCACTGCCAATGCTATGTTTTTCTTTGGTTCGAAACGATTAATGGAAACGAAGAGATAACGATACTGTGGAATGACCTGCTTAGGAGCAGGACGTGCAAGCATTTCGTCAAATAAATTCGTGTTTATGGATGGGTATAAAACATCTGGTGTCGCCCGTATACTCCTGAATGTTTCTTTGAAAATACCCCCTGTGAAACAATTCAAAAAATATTTCGCAATTTAAAAAAAAAATACAGATGAATGGAATAGCCGTTCGTACGAGTAAATTGACTGTTGACAACGATTTTGTCTGCCAGCCTAGTTGTAAATTCTTCAAAAGCATCCATAGGATAGCGATAAATCCTTTTAAACAAAGATTCCCGTCCAGCAGACAAAAGCTGATCCGGAAAATGACAGTAAAATAGGATTTTGGACTGCCCAAAAAAAGAGGAGAGTTTCAAGAACGGAATACATGCCGAAACCTGACAGAAAATATACAAACTTGAGCATGAAAAAATCACAGAAAAAGAATTAATTTTGAGCACTTAACAGTTCAACTATTACCTGATCGCATACGATTACTTCAGGGGTGCGCCATTTCACAAGATTCAAAAAGTTCAAATACATGGCAATATAAGTCATCTTCATATACGAGCAGAGAGCGACAAATTTTCCGAACAAGCTTCTCGGAATCCATTGCCCCAAAGCCACAATCTATGGGTTAAAAGAATTTAGGAACAAATTAGCTGGCTTTTATTTTTTAAACATACCCAAGGTAATAAATAATTGTATTGTATTCTTACCCGCAAAGTTCCATCGATGGTTTCTGGGAAAGCGTGATTTTTATCATGATATCCAGTGTAAACGACCACGTCGTAACCTCTCTGTTTCAGTCCTACGGCCGCGTCTACAATCAGCCTTTCTGCACCACCCAATCCCAGATCGGGATGAAGAAATGTCACCTTCTCCTGGATTCAACAATCAAATCATATTTACACTTTCAAAACAAACCTTAAGCTACACTTAATGCATACTACTCCTTGTCTAAAGTGACCAATAGAAGGGCAATAGTATATAATCTTGATCATTACCTTCGCTGCCATTTAATCTTCGTTGATAGAAATCGGGAACAGTCGGCACTACCAATCAACGAGTATGGAGTGAATTTTAAGCTACAAAATATACCCATCAAAATGAACATTGTCTGTTGACTATTGCATCATTCATCTTTAATTACAATATAGTACGATTAACTATTAAATATATTTCTATATAAAATGAATCCGGATTCAAGCTTAACCCAATAGAAATTCCATAGATAACAACGAAACCAATAGGCAGATTAACCCTCATACCTGAAAGTCGATAATCAGTTAATCCGTTACTTCAGGAGAGCTCCAGCTGGTGGGAAGATATATTCTCGTTGCTGAAAATAAATATAGCGTCTTCGGTTCAAGGTGGATCGTTCGATGAATGTTTAAATAAACTGCCACTTGGGCAACGGGACCTCTACCAGCAATTACCTCGTTAGTCAGTAAAATACCACAGTCTAACTAACTAACGTGCTTCGGGCAATTAAATTGACAATGACTAATGAGTAATAAAAGTCGCCGAGATAAATGCTATCTAGCCGATCGAGAATCGTATTGCACAATTTCCGCGCCTTTCCACCAGTTTGTTCGTTTGGTTGAAACTTTATTGCTGTTTATGTGCCACAGTAACAGCATAAGAGCCTATTTAGAGTTTACCATTGTTCAGCAGTTTCGCAGCTTACTGACCGAACACTGGTTTTGTAAATAATTGAAGCTTTTCGTTTATGGTATTGACCAGTTTGCAGAAATGACATCATTCAATGAAATAAATCGCTCGTATGATCCGACTATCCGACAAGGTCTGTTAAAGTTTCTTTTTTTTGTGCAGTCAGCTAACTAAGTTGAAGTCTTGGCATGTAAAGGTGCCATAGTAAAACTCGTATTAGAGAGGTAGCCACTTTAACGTACGATGTGACAACCGTCAAATATCTGGAGCCTAACAAATGTTAAAGAACTAGTTATGTGCTTTGCTATTAGCTAGATGAATTGTGAGGAATCGTACGATTGAGTATGCGTGACCAGACCATTTTATAGGTTAGTAATGGTGGAAAATTAAAAATAATGACTTCCGTCATTTTGAATTAGGGAAAGGTATGCGGGCATATCTGGATAGTTCAAAGACTATGAAGCTACATTTTCTCGTGTATCTTATGTGCAATTAATTACTTGTTTGTGTTCCCTGGAGAGTTTCTGGGAATCAGCTTTGGTTAGATTTCACAGATGAAATATGATATAGGCTAAAGTTCGGATTGCTCGCGTGGAGCTGTTTTGCAATTACTGCATGCTTCTGTATTATACGGCGCCACCTGAGACGGTTTGCATATGTCTGCAGTTGGGATCAAATAACGCACTGTAGTAATCCTACACGAAGTCATTAATTATTTTGCTAGCTACATTATGATGAAGAGATTATGTGTGTTACAGCAATTGACGATTTTAAATCTGATTCAATCGATTGTCAACTGCGTTTCCTGGAGGACATGGGATTATAGAATACTGTAGCAGTTAATGAGTCGGAAGATGTAATGCAGCTTCATTAGTTTGAGTGTTACAAGTAATTAAGTGCATAAGTGTGATAGACTATGATGAGGGTGAGTTCATTAAGCCTCAGCTTCAAACCAACATGTTCGTACACTATTATTTCACTTGAAATGAAATTTTAGAAAAAGAAGGGTTTGCTGGCATGCATTTTGAATGTATTTGCTATTGCTTCACCAAATTAAATTCTTCTATATGGCACACTTTAATGTCTGTCGCTGTCCAGCTTCAATTTCAGCTTGTCTGCCCTTTTTTTAAAGAATTGTACAATTGCTGCTTTGTTGTAAACGTTCATAATTTATTGTTCCTCAGTCCTGCATTCACTCACAAAGATTGACAAGTTTCGTAATGATAATTAGAGATGAATATGTGTGCATATGATTCTGTTTCTTTTATAATTCCAAGGCTTGTCTTCCATGTCTAAAATTTGCAAAACCCTTTAGTTATAAAATAATTTCTCATCATTAATTCTTACAATGAGTTGGAAAACATACAAGTATAAGAATCCAACACGAACACTGAATAAATAATAATAATAAACCGCAGTAAGCGAATGTAGCAAGAGGTCATTATTAGTTTTTAGGGAGAAAAGTGATGACTACGCCCTATTATTGGAAATAGTTCAGCTTTTGTGTTTCAAGCTATGCTTCAATAATAATATTCTTGTCCAAGTTAATGAATTTAGCTTGTTATAAATTTTAATTGTATAAATTTTCTGAAGCTGTGACGATAATATATTTTTTATGTTTGAATTGCGAATTGAAAAATTCATGCTGCATGGGCGAATCATTGGTTACGGGCCGTTGGCTAGAATCACTCTTAGAAGCAAAATTTAAAACCTGAAAAATTATCAATGAGCCAGAAATTTTCTAATGAATGGCAAGCTCCTAGAATGTCATTAAGGACTACATTAGATGAAGTTGATTTGTTTGCGAATTAATTAAAAAAACTCTAAAATGCGTTTGACATAACGAGTTTTGAAGAATAATTTGCAAGCAGTTTTTTTAATTCACCAACTTCATTGATTCTACGTGATCTAGTAACTAGTGCAGAACTACTGCATTTTCTACTGTTCTTGATTCCGAGTCGATTGCAGAAATGCTGAGTATTTTACAGGCCTTGCTTTCACGTGGATCCTCACCCTCATTTCCGTCACTTTTATCAGCACAGGCTGATTTTCGCTTGGATGACTGAAATAATTCACGTGAAATATCACAACTTTTCATTTGCCAAGATTCGAATCCCGAAATAATGTTTTTAATTCACAAACTTTATTGCTTCTACGTGATCTAGTAACTAGTGTAGAAGAGCTTCCTACGGGCCTTGCTTCCGAGTTGATCGTCACCCTTATTTTCTTCTACATTGTCAGCATTGGATGAATCCCTCGCGGCTGACTAAAATAGTTCACGAAAATGATCACAACTTTTCATTTGCTAAAATTCGAATCCCGAATAATTTTTTATAATTCACAAACTTTATTGCTTCTACGTGATCCAGTGACTAGTGCAGAACTACTGAGCTTCTTACGGACCTTGCTTCCCAGTTGATCGTCACCCTTATTTTCTTCTACATTGTCAGCATTGGATGAATCCCTCGCGGCTGACTAAAATAGTTCACAAAAATTATCACAACTTTTCTTTGCTAAGATTGATTTTCTTCATTGTTACTAGCATTGGAAGATTCCTGCGCGGCTGACTATAATAATTCACTTAAATTATCAAAAGTTTCTGTTTCCAAAGATTCTAATTCCGAATAATTGATTTTATTTTACCAACTTTATTGCTTCTACGTGATCCCGTAACTAATGCAGAACTACTGCGTTTTCTATCGACCTTGCTTCTGAGTTGATCGTCACTCCCATTTTATTCATCATTTCCTGCATTGGATGAATCCCGCGCGACTGACTACAATCATTCACGTAAATTATATTTAAAGATTTGAATCGTAACTATAAATTTGTTACTTTAATAACTTTATTCCTTCTACTACTACTTTCCTGAACTAATGTAGAACCGCTGTGTTTTTTACGAGTGTTGCTTCCCTGTTCATCGAAACTATCATTTTTTGGTGTACAACTACTGGGTTTTTGAAGACTGTTGCTTCCAAGTTGATGGTCATCCTCATTTTTTTGTATACAACTGCTTGGTTTTTGACGAGTGTTGCCTCCAAATTGATCGTCACCCTCATTTTCTAGTGCAAAACTGCTGAGTTTTTCACGGTCATGCTTTCATATTGTACGTCACCTTCATTTTCTTCATCGTTATCATCATTATTAATAGATAGGTCTCGCAAAGTTGATTGCAATTATTCGCGTAAAGTATTACACCCTTTCATATGCAAACACGTAAATTTCTATCATAAATTTTCGATTGTACTGGTGCAATGGGGATAAAGCGAACCTTAAGGGATCTACAAAGCTTGTTTTCTTCTGTTTTTTTTCTTGGCAAGAATGGTTTCCTTTTCTTCTTCATTATTGTTTTCACACAACCGCACAACTTCTGATTAATTTCAAATTCTATCTTTTTGGCAATCGCAATTAGTAATTACTATTTAATTATTAGAGGGCGTGAGACCTCTCATAAAAATGTACGTCAAACGGGGTCTCAAAAAGTCAAAAACTAAAGATTATTTTTATGCACGAAAACTACTGAACTAAACAAACTCAAAATTTTCGGGTATGTTAAGCTGCTCGAGTTTTCCCTACATAAAAAATTTCAAAGCACAAAAGTGCATCACTGATTTAAAAAAAAATGTTTTAGTTTTGGGTCACGGTACCTATCTGAAAACGCAGCGGTGCTTAAAAGATGAAATTTTGTGTTCACGTTTTTGGCGAAACTACTAGATGGATTTGCTTGAAATTTTCAAGATATGTTTCTTGATAGGGAATGCATCGTTGAAAGGCCGCTTTTAGCATTTGATTAATTTCAGCTCACTTAATTAAAGTTTTTCAAATTCCCTTTATAATGAACACAAAATGATGTGCTATGTTTTCCACAATTGCTTAAAGGTGTGCAAGTCGTTCAATGTAATTTAATTTTTGTGCATTATAGGATTATAGGTCTTTGGCGATTAGTGGTGTGCAAGTCGTTCAAAGTAATTTAATTTGTGTACATTAT
>Ga0210040_10001154_pt1 | contig 40814 bp, 33 predicted proteins | sample CryGeyCG12114_NA_FD_185462 | JGI IMG/M metagenome (GOLD analysis project Ga0210040, IMG submission 185462) | Groundwater microbial communities from aquifer - Crystal Geyser CG19_WC_8/21/14_NA (SPAdes) (version 2) | ecosystem: Environmental > Aquatic > Deep subsurface > Groundwater | place: USA... | reverse complement strand
CGACCACCGACGCGCCGACCGCCGACGCGCCCGCCACCGAGGCAGCGCCCGAGGCACCCGCCGCCGAGGCACCCGCCGCCGAGTTGCCGACCGAGGAGAACGACGCAGACGCCGAGGCGTCCGCCGACCTCCAGGCGACGACGGACGAGTCCCTGACGGTCGAGACGGCCCCGGAGACGCAGGCCGACGTCGAGGCGCGCATCGAGTCGCAGGCGACCGAGGACGAGAAGGCTCCGATCGCCTCGTCCGACGACAACAACTAAGGAGTTCGACAGATGGCAAACTTCACTGCCGCCGATGTCAAGACGCTCCGCGACCGGCTGGGCGCGGGCATGATGGACAGCAAGAACGCTCTCGTCGAGGCCGATGGCGACATCGAGAAGGCCGTCGAGATCCTGCGTCTCAAGGGTGCGAAGGGCAACGCGAAGCGTGCCGACCGCTCCACGAGCGAGGGCCTCGTCGCCGCCCAGGTGAACGAGGGCAGCGCGACGCTCATCGAGCTCGCCTGCGAGACCGACTTCGTCGCGAAGGGCGACCGCTTCGTCGCCCTGGCGGATCGCGTGCTCGCGGCCGTCGCGGCCGCGGGCTCCGACAGCGCCGAGGCCGGCAATGCCGCGTCCGCCGGCGACCGGACCGTCGCCGAGATCATCGGTGACGAGGCCGCCGTCATCGGCGAGAAGATCGAGCTGCGTCGCGTCGCGCTCGTGCCCGGCGAGAACTTCGCCGTGTACCTGCACAAGACGTCGAAGGACCTTCCGCCGCAGGTCGGCGTTGTCGTCGGCTACACCGGCGACGACACGGAGACGGCGCGCAGCATCGCGCAGCACATCGCCTTCGCGAACCCGGAGTACCTCGCCCGCGAGGACGTGCCGGCCGACAAGGTCGACGCCGAGCGCAAGATCGTCGAGGAGATCTCGCGCGGTGAGGGCAAGCCCGAGGCCGCCCTGCCGAAGATCATCGAGGGTCGCCTCACCGGCTTCTTCAAGCAGGTCGCGCTTCTCGAGCAGGACTACGCCAAGGACAACAAGCTGACGGTGTCGAAGGTCGTCGCCGAGGCCGGTCTGACCATCTCGGGCTTCGCCCGTTTCAAGGTCGGCGCCTAGTCGCACACGAAAGTCAGGGGAGCCCGGAACGCGTCACGCGGGCCGGGCTCCCCTTTTCCGTGCGGTCGGGCACTGGCTGTGCCGTCCGGCGCAGCCGATAGGTTGGGATCAGGAAAATCGATCGAGGAGTGGACAAGCGGATGACTCAGCAGGCCAGGCGACGGGTGCTTCTCAAGGTCTCGGGGGAGTCGTTCGGCGGCGGCCAGATGGGCGTCGACCCCGATGTCGTCGGTCAGCTCGCCCGTGAGATCGCCGAGGCCGCGCAGGAGGTCGAGGTCGCGATCGTGACCGGCGGAGGCAACTTCTTCCGGGGCGCTCAGCTGTCGCAGCGCGGCATGGACCGCGGCCGCGCGGACTACATGGGCATGCTGGGCACCGTCATGAACGCGCTGGCGCTGCAGGACTTCCTCGAGCAGGCCGGCGCCGAGACTCGCGTGCAGTCCGCCATCGCCATGACGCAGGTCGCCGAGCCGTACATCCCGCGCCGCGCGGAGCGGCACCTCGAGAAGGGCCGCGTCGTCATCTTCGGTGCCGGTGCCGGGTTGCCCTACTTCTCCACGGACACCGTCGCCGCCCAGCGGGCGCTCGAGATCAAGGCGGACGTCGTGCTCGTCGCCAAGAACGGCGTCGACGGCGTGTACACCGCCGACCCTCGGCTCGACGAGAACGCGACGAAGATCGAGGAGATCACCTACTCCGAGGCGCTGCAGCAGGGGCTCAAGGTCGTCGACTCCACGGCGTTCAGCCTGTGCATGGACAACCACATGCCCATGGTGGTCTTCGGCATGGCCCCCGAGGGCAACGTCATGTCCGCCATCCGCGGTGAGCGCATCGGTACGCTCGTCTCGAACTGACGCGCCTCGTCGCCCTCGCGGTTCGCCTCGCGGCCGCTACTAAGCTGGATGGCGGGCTCTCGCCCGCGTGTACGTGACTTGAAGGAGTACCAGGTGATCGCCGACGTTCTGACCGAGACCCGAGACAAGATGGACCGGGCGGTCGAGGTGGTCAAGGAGGACTTCGGCACGGTGCGCACCGGCCGGGCCAACCCCCAGCTGTTCCAGCGCGTGCTCGTCGACTACTACGGCAGCCCCACCCCGCTGGCCCAGCTCGCGTCGCTGCAGAACCCGGAGGCGCGCACGCTGCTCGTGACGCCGTACGACAAGACCGCGCTCAAGGAGATCGAGCGGGCGCTCGTGAACATGCCGAACCTGGGCGCCAACGTCGGCAATGACGGTGAGATCGTGCGCGTGACGCTGCCGGAGCTCACCCAGGACCGCCGCAAGGAGTTCGTGAAGATCGTCCGTGGCAAGGCGGAGGAGGCCCGCGTCTCCGTGCGGAATATCCGTCGCCGCTCGAAGGACGACCTCGACGCGCTGAAGAGCGAGGTGGGGGACGACGAGGTCGCCCGTGCCGAGAAGGAACTCGAGCAGATCACGAAGACCCATGTGGACGCCATCGACGACGCGCTGAAGCGCAAAGAAGTCGAACTCCTCGAGGTCTAGGCTCCAGGGGTGTCGGACAAGAAGTCGCGGGGGGCCGACGGCCGGACGACCAGGCCCGGCCGGTCGGTGCGGCGGCACTCCGGGCGGCTCTCACGAGCCGACTTCGAGGCGCAGGTGCAGGCCACGAAGGCCGACTTCACGGCTCAGGTGCAGGCCACCCGGGCGGACCTCACCGCGCAGGTGAAGGCGAGGCGCGCGCAGATCGATGCCACGACCGAGCGCATCAACGCGAGGTCGGGTCGCAACCTGGCGTTCGCGGTGCTGTTCGGGCTGCTGCTCGGCGGGGCGATGCTCGTGAGCCTCCTCGTCGTGAAGGAGCTGTTCCTGCCGGTGGCCGCGGCGCTCGTCGGCTTCACGGCGTTCGAGCTGGCGACCGCGATGCGGCAGGCCGGCCGCGACGTGCCGCGCGTGCCCGTGGTGCTCGCCACCATCGCCGTCGTGCCGTTCACGTACTACCTCGGTAGTGCCGGCCAGTGGTTCGGCGTGCTCGGCGCCATCGCGGTCGTCGCCCTCTGGCGCCTCGCCGAGATCGTGGTGCCCGGCAGCGCGGCGGGGAGGCACGGGCTCCTGGCCGATCTCGGTGCCGGGACGTTCATCCTCGTGTACCTCGCGGGGCTCGGCAGCTTCGCCGTCGCCCTCACCGCGCTGCCGAACGGCCAGTACTGGACGTTGGCGTTCCTCGTGCTCGTCGTCGTGTGCGACATCGGCGCCTACGCGAGCGGGCTCTCCTTCGGCAAGCACCCCATGGCGCCCACGATCAGCCCCAAGAAGACGTGGGAGGGCTTCGCGGGGGCCGTCGTCGCCGCCCTCGTCGGAGGCGTGCTCTTCGGCGTGCTCCTGCTTGATCAGCCCTGGTGGTTCGGACTGCTGTTCGGGCTGGTCATCGTGCTCACCGCCACCATGGGCGACCTCGCGGAGTCCCTGCTGAAGCGCGATCTCGGGGTCAAGGACATCAGCTCCTGGCTGCCGGGCCACGGCGGCTTCCTCGACCGGCTGGACTCGATCCTTCCGTCGGCCCTGCCCGCCTACCTTCTGTTCCTGCTGTTCGCGTGAGCGACGGCGTACCGCGGCCGCCGCGCCGTGCGCTGCCGCAGCCCGGCGTGTCCGTAGGATGGAGCGCGTGAGCAGCACGTTCCCCCGGACCCGCCGGTCCGAGCCGGGTTACGACGTGGCCGAGGTCGACGGGTTCTTCGCGGGGGCACGGCGGCAGTACGACGGGGATGCCGACATCGAGCGCGCTGATCCCGAGGGTCCCGGCACCGGGTCTCACGACGCCGACCGCGTCCGGACCGACCGCAGGGGAACCGGGCGCAAGGGGACCGGCCGAACGGGGACCGGGCGGACCCTCGACGCGGGGGCGATACGGCACACCTCGTTCCGGATGCGCCGGGGCGGCTACTCCCCGCAGCACGTCGACGCCGCCCTCGAGCGCCTCGAGGATGCATTCGCGGCGCGCGAGCGGGAGAGGGGCATCGCGTCCGTCGGCGAGGAGGCCTGGCTCCGGCAGGCACGGGAGCGTGCCGACGAGATCGTGGCGCGCCTGTCCCGCGCCGGCGGCGAGAAGTTCCGCCGGGTCGGGCGGCTCTCGGCCGGTTACGCCCCGGAGGAGGTCGATCGATTCCTTCAGCGCGTCCAGCGGTACTTCCAGGAGAACCGCCCGATGAGCGTGGACGAGGTGCGTCAGGCGGCGTTCCGCACGCGGCGCGGCGGTTACAGCGAGACCCAGGTCGATCTCTTCCTCGACGCCGTGATCGCCGTCATGCTCGCGGTGCGCTGAGCCGTTCGCTCGCTCCGCAAGGGCCTGTGGCACCGTCGGCATAACGAAAAAGGTGCACTTCGGTAACTTTTTGATAAACTCGACGAGCTTATGGCTGACTACACGACTGACCTCGCGCCGATACCCGCCCTTCACAGGACAGCGGATCCCGCTCGGCGACCCGGCATCGGCAGGCGCGTCGCGCTCCCCGTGCTGGCGTTCGCGGCGGCGGCGTCCTTCGTCGTGGTGACGGTGGTCGATCCGACCTCCGGTGCCGTGGCCTCTCCGACCTATCAGGCGACCGTCGCCGAGCTGAGCGCTCGCCACGCCCAGTCCGTGACCCTCGACGAGTCGACGGCGACCGTCGCCCTCGCTCTCGCCCCGCGCGAGAACTTCAGCGTCATCGCGCCGCCGCCGCCCCCGCCGCCTCCTCCCGCTCCCGTCGTCGAACCGAAGGCGAAGCCGAAGGGCAAGGCGAAGAGCACCGGCTCCGCCCCGGCGAGCGGCAGCCCGAGCGGTGGCGGGTCGGCACCGTCCGCCGGTGTGCCAAGCGCCGGCAGCGCCCAGGCCGTCGCTCATGAGATGGTGCTCGCCCGCGGCTGGGGTGAGGACCAGTACTCCTGCCTCGTCTCGCTGTGGAAGAAGGAGTCGGGCTGGCGCGTGAACGCCGCGAACCCGTCGAGCGGTGCCTACGGCATCCCGCAGGCCCTTCCAGGCAGCAAGATGGCCTCAGCCGGCGCCGACTGGGCGACCAACCCGGCGACCCAGATCGCGTGGGGCCTCGGCTACATCACGTCCCGCTACTCCACTCCCTGCGGGGCCTGGGCGTCGAGCCAGTCGCGCGGCTGGTACTGATCCGCGGTCGCCACTGATCCGGACCGGTCCGGCGGCGACCCGCGCGTGCCCGGTCGCCCCGGGTCGGATCGGGCGCCGGACGTAGGATGGTTCCCATGCCGCGCAGCAACCGTCCCCGCGGCAGGCGGCATGAGCAGGTGGGGGAGCCGGACGACCTGTCCCGGCTGATGGCGGGGTTCAAGCGCACGGAGCGCCGCCGCAGCGGCCTCTGGAACGTGCAGCCCATCCGCAGCGGCAGAGCCGAGAAGGCGTACACCTGCCCCGGCTGCGGGCGGGACATCGTCGCGGGCGCCGAGCACGTGGTCGCCTGGCGGGCCGACGGCCCGCTCGGCGACACGAGCGACCTCGAGGCCAGGCGCCACTGGCACACCCACTGCTGGAGAGTCTCATGACAGACGCACCCGTCGACGTCCGCTCGGGAACGGTCCTGCCCGCGCGGCGTGAGGACATCGAGCTGCACACGGAGGACGGCCTCACCCTCGTCGGCGAGCTCGCGCTGCCGGAGGGCCGCGAGCCCGTGGCCACGCTCATCACGCTGCACCCGCTCCCCACCGAGGGCGGATTCATGGACTCGCACGTGTTCCGCAAGGCCGCGGCGCGGCTGCCCGCCCAGGCGGACCTCGCCGTGCTGCGATTCAACACCCGCGGCACGCAGTCGCCGCGGGGGCGGAGCGAGGGGAGTTTCGGAGACGGGGTCACGGAGCGCGCGGACGTCGCCGCAGCGGTGGAGTTCGTTCACGAGCGTGGCCTGCCGAACCCGTGGCTCGTCGGCTGGTCGTTCGGCACGGAGCTCGCCCTGAAGTACGGCCGCATCGACGCGATCCGCGGCGTCATCCTGCTGTCACCGCCGCTGCATCGCGCCACGGTGCAGGACCTGCGGGAGTGGGTGGGGGATCCTCGCCCCGTCGTCGCGCTGATACCCGAGTTCGACGACTTCCTGCGACCGGAGGAGGCGGAGCGCCGCTTCGCGGTCGTGCCCGACCTCGAAGTCGTGCCCGTCGAGGGCGCCAAGCACCTCTGGGTGGGGGAGAAGCAGACCCGTCGGGTGCTCACGGAGATCGTGAGCCGCGTGAATCCGGCCGCGCTGCCGCTCGAGGCGACCTGGAGTCCGACAGCGCGACCCTGAGGCGGTACGCCCTCGCGCGAGGCGGTCGCCGGCGCGCCTGCCGACCGCGCCCGCCGCGGTCAGCGCTCGTTCTGCCGGGGGATGAACACCTGCTTGATGATGAGGATGATCGCCGCCGCCACGGGGATCGCGATGAGCGCCCCCAGGATGCCGAGCAGCGTCCCGCCCGTGAGCGCGGCGACCACCACGATGACCCCGGGCACCTTCACCGCGCGATTCATGATGTTCGGGCTGAGGAGGTACGCCTCGACCTGCATGTAGATGAGGTAGTAGACCCCGGTCGCGATCCACGTACCCTGCGAGTCCGGCAGCAGCAGCAGCTGGCCGAGCACGATGATGATCGATCCCGTCAGCGTTCCTACCAGCGGCACGAGCGAGAACAGGAACGCGACGAAGGCGAACACCGCGGGCAGCTGGGCGCCGATCGCGGAGAGGACGATGAAGCTGAGCACGCCGTTGCACAGCGCGAGCGCCGCCTGCCCCACGACGAAGCGGCCGATGGAGGTCGTGATCTGTTCGGTGATGTCGGCGAACGCGGCCCGCTTGGACGCCGGGACGAGCTGGTACAGCCCGCGCTTCATGCTGCCGAGCGACGCCACGAAGTACAGCATGAGGGTGATCACGATGATCGTGCCGAAGACGCCGTTCACGACCGAGATGCCGGCCTGCAGTACGCCGTTGCCGATGAGCCCCGCGTTGTCCTGCAGCCAGCTCGCCGCCTGGTCCACCGCCGCCTGCACGTCGAAGAACGTGCCGAACTGGCGGTCGATGTCGTTGATGAGGCTCGAGTCGGCGAGGGACTCCACGAGGGCGTCCCACCGGCTCGTCAGCTCGCCCACCTGATCGGCGATCGCGGGCACGATGGCGAAGATGATCGCGACGAACGAGCCGAGGATGACGATGAGCACCGTGAGGATCGCCGCGGGGCGCGGCACGCGCCGCTTCTCCAGCATGGTGACGAGCGGGTCGATGCCGAGGGCGAGGAAGAGTGCGGCGCCGACGTAGGTGAGGATCGTGGTGAGGGAACCCAGAGCGCTGCCGATGAGCAACGCCACCAGAACTCCGAGGCCGGCGAGGAGCCCGAGGCGGAACGGGTTCTGAATCTTCATGCTGCCCCTGTCGAGCCGTTCCGCGGTCCCGTCCGGGCCCGTCAGTCGTCCGTGTTGACTTCCTCCGCCCGCGTCACCATGGCGCGGAGGTTCTGGAAGTAGCCTGCGACCGCCTCCCGCTCGATCCTAATCCGGGCGAGGCGTTCCTCTGCGTCGGCGAGGATCGCGCGCGTGCGGGCCTCCGCCTCCGCCTCCCGCGCGGCGGAGCGTTCCTGGGCGGACTGCAGCGTGCGTCGGGCGTCGGCGTCGGCGCTCTCCCGGGCGGCGCGGGCCTCGGCACGCACCGCCTTCTCAAGGGCCTCGAGGCCCTCGCGCTTCTCCTCGGCGCGCGCAGTGATGGCCGCCAGCTCGCCGCGCGCCTCATCGAGGTACTGCTGCAGCTCCGCGACGGCGCGCTGCTGGCGGGCGAGCAGCTCCCGTTCGAACTCGTCGCGACGCTGGGTCAGCTCGGTGTGGAGGCCGCGGCGCGCGCCGGCCTCGTCCGCGGCGAGGGCGGTGCGCGCCGCGCTCAGCTCCGCGGCGAGCACCGCCTCGGCGTCGGCCCGGCGGCGCTCGTCCTCCGCCCTGCGCTGAGCGAGCTCACGATCGAGGCTCGACCTGCCGGCCTCGATCTCGGCGGTGAGGCGGGTCCGGCCCTCCTCGACCTCCCGCGCGAGCTCCGCCCGCTGCGCGTCGATGTCTGCGCGCACCGCCGACGTCGCGGTCTCGATCTCACGGGACAGGGCGTCCCTGCCGCGCGCGATCTCGTCCTGCAGCGCGGCACGGGCCTCGGCGGCCTCCACCGCGGAGGCCTGACGAGCGGCCTGCAGCTCGCGGTCCAGCCTGCCGCGCTCCACGTCGGTGGTGCGCGCGAGGTCGGCGGCCTGCCGCCTCGCCTCCGCGACCTCCTGGTCCGCAACGGCCCGGAGCTCCGCGACGTCACGCTCGGCCGTCGCCGCGAGGGCCGCCGTCTCCCGCTGGGCCGTCGACCGCAGCTCCGCGACCTCCGTGGCCGCCGCCCGGCGCAGGGTGTGGGCCTCGCGCGAGGCCTCCGTCTTCATCGACTCCGCCTCGTGGTCCGCTCGCTCGAGCGTCGCCTCGGCATCTGCCCTGGCCTCCTCGACCATCGCGGTCGCCCGAGCGGCGGCATCGGCCAGCATGGTCTCGCCGGACCGGCGCGCCTCGGCGCGCAGCCGCTCCGCGTCATCCTGCGCCTCCCGCCGGATGCGGTCAGCCGTCTCGTCCGCCTCGGCGAGCAGGCGCGTCGACTGCTCCTCGGCGATGCGCAACGTGCTCTCCAGCTTCGTACCGAGTCCGGAGTACGTGGGGCGCCCCACCTCTTCGAGCTCCCCGGTCAGGTCGTCGATGCGGGCCTGCAGCCGCGTCACCTCTTCGGCGTACTCCGCGTTCGCGGCGTTGGCCGAGAGAACCTCCCGCCGCAGGTCGGCGAGGACCGTGTCCACCTCTTCGCGGTTGTACCCGCGCATGGCGGAGGTGAACTGGGCTTCGTCTGACGTCACGGAAACTCCCTGCTGCACTCGTGTCCCCCCGGGGCCGGTGACGTATCGACTGTACTCGCTGATCCAGGCCGCATTCCCCGATCCGGGGAAACGGCGGTCCGGCTCCCTGGGAGAAACGCGTTGTCGCCTCCCAGGGAGGTCCGCTATCTTCGAATGTCTTTGTTCGTTGCCATCCGGACCGAAACGCCGAGCAGCCCGACGCTCTCGCCCCGGTCCGTGCCGCCCACGTGCGCGTGCGACCGCACGTGCGCTTCCGCGGGCCAGGCGACACGAGAGGAGTAACTCCGTGCGATTCGTGTACGCGATCGTCGCGTTCGTGGTCGCGGCCGTCCTGATCGGTCTGGGCATCGCCCAGCAGACGATCTTCGCCGCGCCCGACACCCTGACCGCACGGGCGACCGTCGAGGGGGAGCCCCGCTTCGCCGTCATCGACGGGAAGGCGCTGAACAGCAACCCCGGTCTGCAGACGCTCCAGGTGGAGGGGTCCGGCGCGGTGTTCGTCGCCTACGGCCGCACCGACGACGTGCGGGCCTGGCTGGGCGACACCCCGTACGCCCGGCTCTCCTTCGATTCGGACACGGGGGACCTCGCGAGCGCGCTCGTCGAGCCCGAGGAGAGCGCGACGCCGGCGCCCGTGTCGACCGACGTGGCCGCGACCGACGGCGAGGCCGCGCCGGAGGCAGCGGAACCCGATCCCGCCGCGACCGAGCCGGCGGAGCCGGCCGAGGAGCAGGCCGCCCCGAACCCCGCGGGGTCCGATCTGTGGCTCGCCGAGCACACCGGTGAGGGGTCGCTGCGGATGAACACCCGGCTTCCCGACACCGTCTCCCTGTTGATCGCCGCGGACGGCACCGCCCCGGCTCCGGAGCGGGTCTCCCTCACCTGGCCCCTCGAGAGCCGCACCCCGTGGGTCGGACCGCTCATCACGGCCGGCATCGTGTTCGCCGTCATCGGGGTCGTCCTCTATCTCTGGGCCTTCAATCACATGCGGAAGACCCGCGGCCCGCGCCGCTCCTCGGGCGGGGAGCTGCCGCTTGGACGCGGTGCCCGCCGGGCCCGGAGCGCGGCCATCGGTGCCGCGAAGCCCCGCAGGTCGCTCGGCCGGTCCATGACCGCGGTCGTCCCGGTCGTTCTGGTGCCGGGACTGCTGCTCACCGGGTGCTCGGCCGAGTCCTGGCCGCAGTTCCTCGGCGGGGCGCCCGCCCCGTCCGTCACCCCGTCGCCGGTGTCGACCCTCGAGCAGGCCATCGAGAACGAGGACGCCCCGGCGCCCGTCGTCACGGAGCGGCAGCTCGACGACATCATGCGCCGCATCGCCGAGACGACGACGCAGGCGGATGCCGCACTCGACGAGAGCCTGTTGCGCTCTCGCTTCTCCGGTCCCGCGCTCGAGCACCGGCTCGCGAACTACAAGATCCGCGCGACGAAGACCGACGAGCCGGTGCCCGTCGGGATTCCCGCGGACAACGTCATCCTCGCCCTGCCGCAGGCGACCGACGCCTGGCCGCGCACCATCTACGCCATCGTGCAGAGCGAGGGCGAGGGTGCGCCCACTCAGGCGCTCTTCCTCGTGCAGGAGACGCCGCGCGACAACTACACCGTGCGGTACGCGACGAACATCGTCTCGTCCGAGCCGCTGCCCGAGGTCGCCCCGGCGGGCATCGGCGCGGCCCGCCTGGAGCCCGACGTGAAGCTGCTGACTATGCAGCCCGCTGACGTGGCGCCCGCGTACGCCGACGTCCTCGCGAAGGGCGACCAGAGCGAGTTCGCCGCGGCCTTCGAGAAGGAGGGCGACACGGTGCGCGACCAGTTCGGCCCCGCGGTGCAGGACAAGGCGAGGGCGGATCTCGGTCCGACGGGTACGATCGAGTTCGTCAAGAAGGCCGGGGATGCCGAACCCATCGCCATGGCCACGATCGACTCCGGCGCCATCGTCGCCGTCGCCATCACCGAGGTGGAGACGACGAAGCCGACGGACCCGCGTGCAAGCCTGAAGGTGAACGGCGGGGCCACGGCGGCGCTGCTGGGGTTGACCGAGACGAAGAAGGGCGTCGAGTCCGTGTACAGCGATCAGGCCCTCTTCTACGTCCCGCCGGTCAACTCCGGGCAGAAGGTCGTGCTCCTCGGCTTCGATCAGCAACTCGTCTCGGCAAAGGAACTCCCATGAGCTCGGTACCCCCGTCCAGCGCCAGCCTCCGCGGCGCCGTCGACCTCTCGTCACTCGTGAACCGCCCGTCATCGGGGCCGGCCGCATCCGCCGGCGCTGCGGGAGGCGCACCTGGCGGTGAGCCGGGGGCGCCCATCGAGGTGCCGAGCCTCGTGCTCGACGGCAGCGACGCGAACTTCAGCGCCATCCTCGACCTGTCCTCGACCGTGCCCGTCATCGTCGTCCTGTGGTCGCCGCGGTCGCCCGCGAGCGGTCAGCTCACCGACACCGTCGGTGCACTCGTCGGCGCCTACGACGGCCGGCTGCTGCTGGTCCGCGTCGACGTCGACCAGAACCCTCAGCTCGCCGCCGCCTTCCAGGCGCAGGCCGTGCCCACGACCGCCGCCATCGTCGGCGGGCGCCCCGTGCCGCTCTTCACGGGCACCGTCGACGAGGCGGAGATGCGGGAGGTGTTCGACCAGGTCCTGCAGCTGGCGGCCCAGAACGGCGTCGTCGGCACGGCGACCGTACCGGGCGGCGGAGCGCCGGACGAGGAGCCCGTCGAGCCGCCGCTGCCTCCGCTGCACGTCGAGGCGTACGACGCCATCGAGCGTGGCGACTACGACGCGGCGGCGCAGGCGTACCGCACGGCCATCGCCCAGGACCCCCGCGACTCGATGGCGGTGGCCGGGCTCGCGCAGGTCAGCCTGCTCGCCCGGTTGCAGGGCAGGACCGCGGGCGAGATCCGTGATGCGGCGGCGGCCGCCCCGACCGACGCGGACGCTCAGCTCGACGTCGCCGATCTCGACGTCTCGGGCGGGCACATCGACGACGCGTTCGATCGTCTGCTCGCCCTGTTCCCCACTATGGACGCGGATGGCAAGAACCGCGTGCGCACCCGTCTGGTCGAGTACTTCGAGGTCGTCGGCAGCACGGACCCGCGCGTCGTCGCCGCCCGTCGCCGCCTCACGATGCTGCTCTACTAGCCGGCGGGGGAGCGACCCCGAACTGAGAGAAGCCCGGGCGACGCGTGCGTCGCCCGGGCTTCTCTCAGTTCGGCGCTACTTCCGTGCCGCTGCGCGGGTCCTCTTGGCCGGCCCAGCGGCGGCCGCCCGGGTCGTGGCGGACGCAGCCTCGGTCGAGGCAGCCTCGGTCGCGGCGGCGGTGGGAGGAGCCTCGTCCGGCGTCGCCTGCTCGGCGGCGGACGGGAGCTCCTGCTGCTCGTCGCGGCGGAGACGCAGCCACAGGCCCGCGAGAGGCGGCAGGGTCAGGTGAGCGGACGCGGGACGCCCGGAGTACTCGCCCTCGACGGCCTCAACCGCACCGAGATTGCCGACCCCGGAGCCGCCGTAGGCCTCCGCGTCCGTGTTGACGAGCTCCTCCCACGTGCCGGCGAACGGCAGGCCGACGCGGTAGTCAGTGATCGGCTGCCCGCTGAAGTTGTGCAGCACCGCGATCGGATTCCCCTCGCGGTCCCAGCGCAGGAACGCGACGACGTTCTGCTCCGAGCTGTCGTTGAGCCAGTCGAACCCGCCCGCCTCGTTGTCGCGCTGCCACAGCGGCGGGTTCTCGACGTACGCGCGGTTGAGGTGCGACACGAGGGCGTGCATGCCGCGGTGCACCGGCTGGTCGAGGATCCACCAGTCGAGGCCGCGCTCCTCGCTCCACTCGGACGGCTGCGCGAACTCCTGGCCCATGAACAGCAGCTGCTTGCCCGGGTGCGCCCACATGAACGACAGGAAGGCGCGCACGTTGGCGAGCTTCTGCCAGTGGTCGCCCGGCATCTTGCCGAACAGCGACCCCTTGCCGTGCACGACCTCGTCGTGGCTGATCGGCAGCAGGAAGTTCTCGCTGTTCGCGTAGACGAAGCTGAACGTGATCTCGCCGTGGTGGTGGGCCCGGTACATCGGGTCGGTCTGCATGTACTGCAGGCCGTCGTGCATCCAGCCCATGTTCCACTTGAGTCCGAAGCCCAGCCCGTCGCCGCTGGTGGGACGCGTGACGCCGGGCCAGCTCGTCGACTCCTCGGCGATCATGACGACGCCGGGGAACGTCTTGTAGACGGTCGCGTTGACCTCCTGAAGCAGCCCGATCGCCTCGAGGTTCTCCCTGCCGCCGAACCGGTTGGGCAGCCATTGCCCCTCCTGTCGCGAGTAGTCGAGGTAGAGCATGGAGGCGACGGCGTCGACCCGCAGGCCGTCGATGTGGAACTCCTCCATCCAGAAGAGGGCGTTCGCCACGAGGAAGTTGCGCACCTGGGAGTGGCCGAAGTCGAAGACCAGGGTTCCCCAGTCCATCTGCTCGCCGCGGCGCGGATCGGTGTGCTCGTACAGGGGCTGCCCGTCGAACTTGGCGAGCGCCCACTCGTCCTTGGGGAAGTGCGCGGGCACCCAGTCCACGATCACGCCGATGCCGGCCTGGTGCAGCCGGTCGATGAGGTACTTGAGGTCGTCCGGGTGGCCGAAGCGCGAGGTGGGCGCGTAGTACGACGTGACCTGGTAGCCCCAGGACCCGCCGAACGGGTGCTCCGCGAGCGGCAGGAACTCGACGTGCGTGTAGCCGAGCTCGGTGAGGTACGGGATGAGCTGGTCCGCGATCTCGCGGTAGCCGAGTCCCGGCCGCCACGAGCCGGCGTGCATCTCGTAGACGCTCATGGGGGAGTTGTGCGGATCGCGCGCGGCGCGCGCCGTGAGCCAGTCCCCGTCGCCCCACTCGTAGTGCGACTCGCCTATGACGGACGCGGTGCGCGGGGGCACCTCGGTGAAGCGCGCCATGGGGTCCGCCTTGCGGATCCACTCCCCGGCCGCCGTGAGGATGTCGAACTTGTAGGTGCCGGAGTCCAGCCCGGGCACGAACAGCTCCCACACGCCGTTGGAGTCGAGGCGCCGCATGGTGTGCTGCACGCCGTCCCAGCCGTTGAAGTCACCGACGACGCGGACGGCCTGGGCGTGCGGCGCCCAGACGGCGAAGGCGGTGCCGCGCGTCACGCGGTTCACGCCCCAGTGGTCGCGCACGTGCGCGCCGAGCACGTGCCACAGGCGCTCGTGCCTGCCCTCGCCGAAGAGGAAGGAGTCGACCTCGCCGAAGCTCGGCAGGTAGCGGTAGGGGTCGTCGGTCGTCCAGGTGCCGCCGTCGTCGTACGTCGTCTCGATCTCGTAGTCCTGCAGGCCGGCGACGTGCACGCCCTGCCACACGCCGTGCGCGAGGTGCGCGAGGTCGACCCGTGCGCCCGTCTCGAGCACGACGACGACCTCGCGGGCGAGCGGACGGAAGGCACGCACGACCACGAGGTCCTCGCCGTCGCCCTCCTGCTGCACCGGGTGCTGGCCGAGCACCGAGTGCGGGCCGGTGTGCACGCCGGCCGCGATGGCCTGCAGCGCGTCGTCGGGGACCTCGGGCAGGGTGGGGGCGTTGTCGGGCTGTGTGGTGCTCACCATGGGCTTACTTCGTTCCTTCGTCTCGGGTCTGAGGGTCGCGCAGCACGCGCAGGATGTGCACCGGATCGGTGAACGCATCCAGCCGCACGAAGTTGGCGGTGGACCAGGTCCACACGTTCCCGCTGATCATGTCCTCGACATCGAACACCGCGTCGGCCGCAAGGCCGAAGACGGTCGGGTCGAGGTACACGGTGCTCTCGCGGACGGAGTGCGGATCGAGGTTGGCGACGACGATGACCGTGTCGTCCACCCCATCCGGCGTGAAGATGGCCTCGAGGTGCTTCGTGTACACGAGGATCGAGTCGTCGTCGCTCCAGTGGATCTCGGTGTTCCGCAGCTGCCTCAGTGCGGGGTGCGCGCGGCGGATCTCGTTCAGCCGCGTGATGTACGGCGCGATGGAGGCGCCGAGCGACTCGAGATGCTCCCAGTCCCGCGGCCGGTACTGGTACTTCTCGTTGTCGATGTTCTCCTCCGCGCCCGGCCGCGCGACGTTCTCGACGAGCTCGTATCCGGAGTAGATGCCCCAGCTGGGCGATCCGGTCGCCGCGATCGCCGCCCGGATCTTGTAGGCGGGGCGGCCGCCGAACTGCAGGTACGGCGTGAGGATGTCGTGCGTGTTCGCGAAGAAGTTGGGGTGCAGGTAGTCGCTCGTCTCGTGCGACACCTCCCACAGGTAGTCCTGCAGCTCCTGCTTCGTGTTGCGCCAGGTGTAGTAGGTGTACGACTGCTGGAACCCGATCTTGGCGAGCGTGCGCATCATCGCGGGGCGCGTGAACGCCTCGCTCAGGAAGATCACGTCGGGATCGTCCGTCATGATCTGGTGGATCACGCGCTCCCAGAAGACGAGCGGCTTCGTGTGGGGGTTGTCGACGCGGAAGATCTTGACCCCGAGATCGAGCCAGTGCCGCAGGATCCGCAGCATCTCGAGGTACGAGCCCTCGGGATCGTTGTCGAAGTTCAGCGGGTAGATGTCCTGGTACTTCTTCGGCGGGTTCTCCGCGTAGGCGATGGATCCATCGGGCAGCGTCGTGAAGAACTCGGGGTGCGTCGTGACCCAGGGGTGGTCGGGCGACGCCTGGAGCGCGATGTCGATCGCGAGCTCCATGCCGTGCTGCTTCACCTGGCGGACGAAGGCGGTGAAGTCTGCCTCCGTGCCCAGCTCGGGGTCGATGGCGTCGTGGCCGCCCTCGGCCGACCCGATGCCGTATGGCGATCCGGGGTCGTTCGGCCCGGCCGTCAGCGTGTTGTTCGGGCCCTTGCGGTTCGTGGTGCCGATGGGGTGGATCGGGGGGATGTAGACGACGTCGAACCCCATGTCGCGGATGGCCGGCAGGCGGTTCACGGCCGTGCGGAACGTCCCGCTCTGCCACGAGCCGTCCTCGCGCTGGACGGCGCCCTCGGAGCGGGGGAAGAACTCGTACCAGCTGCCGTAGCCGCTGCGCTCGCGCTCCACGACGATGCTGCGCGAGTCCGAGACGGTCGTGAGGCTGCGCAGCGGGGTGCGGTGCAGCTCGTCGACGACGCGCGGGTCGATCGCGGCGGCGAAACGGTCCTCGACGCTCGACGCGGTGTCGGAGACCCGGGCACGCGCGTCCTTGAGGAGGCGGGCCGCCGCACGGGGCCGGCCGGGCTCGTCGACGGCGCGCTGAAGGAGCTGCTCGCCGAGCGCGAGCATGACCTCGACGTCGATGCCGGCGGGCACCTTGATCTCGGCGTTGTGCAGCCAGGTGCCGAAGTCGTCTGCCCACGCCTCGATGCGGTATGTCCAGAGCCCCTGGGTCTTCAGCTGCGCGCGGACGGCGTACCGGTCCTCACCGGGGTGCGCGGTGTCCACGTGCATCCGGTGCCGGGTTTCGCGGCCCTTGGGGTTCGTGAGCAGGAGGTCTACCCCGATCAGGTCGTGCCCCTCACGGAAGACCGTTGCCCCGAACGGCACGACGTCGCCGACGAAGGACGTGGCGGGCCAGAGGTCGTCCTCGAGCTGCGGGCGGAGGGACAGGATCGGGATCCTGCCGATCACGGGCCGGTAGTCCTCGAGCTCGCGCTCCTTCGGGGCCTTCCTCCGTGTCGTGCTGCCCCTCTTCGTCGCGCTACTTCCCGACCGTGTCTTCGCTGTTTCTGCCACGTTTTGACCGTACCGAGAATTGGGGACGTTGTCGCGCTGTGCGCCGGTGGGCGGTTCTGTCTAGGCTGGCGCCGTGCCCGGGGGGACACCCCGCGCCCTGAAGGAGGCAGCAGTGAAGGCCATTCGCAGGTTCACCGTCCGCTCGGTACTTCCCGAGTCCCTGAACGCCCTGGGGGAGCTCGCCGGCAATCTGCGCTGGTCGTGGCACGAACCGACGCGCCGGCTCTTCGAGAGCGTCTCGCCCGAACTGTGGGAGGCGACCGGCAAGGATCCGGTCACCCTGCTGGGCGCCGTCGACCCCGAGCTGATCCAGCGCCTCGCGGCAGATGCCGACTTCGTGGCGCGGGCGAACGAGCAGCGCGACGAGCTGCGCCGCTACGTCAGCGAGCCGCGCTGGTACCAGGGGCTGCCCGCGGACGAGGCGCCGGAGTCCATCGCGTACTTCTCGCCCGAGTTCGGCATCGCCGCCGCGCTTCCGCAGTACTCGGGCGGCCTCGGGATCCTGGCAGGCGACCACCTGAAGAGCGCATCGGACCTCGGCGTGCCGCTCATCGGCGTCGGCCTGTTCTACCGCTCCGGCTACTTCACGCAGTCGATCTCGCCCGACGGCTGGCAGCAGGAGTCCTACCCGATCTTCGACCCGGACGGTCTCCCGCTCTCCGTGCTGCGCGACGAGGACGACCAGCCCGTGATCATCCAGCTGCCGATCCCTCGTGGGCGCGTGCTGCGTGCCCGCGTGTGGCAGGCGCTCGTCGGCCGCATCCGGCTGCTGCTGCTCGACACGGACATCCCCGAGAACGAGGACGTGCTGCGATCCGTCACGGACCGCCTCTACGGCGGCGGCGGCGAGCACCGCCTCCTGCAGGAGCTGCTGCTCGGCATCGGCGGGGTGCGCGCGCTCAAGGTGCTGTCCCGCCTCACGGGCGTCGCAGAGCCGCGCGTGTTCCACACCAACGAGGGGCACGCCGGCTTCCTCGGTCTCGAGCGCATCTCCGACATCATCGCCGGCGGGCTCACCTTCGAGGAGGCGCTGCAGCTCGTGCGCGCCGGCACCGTCTTCACGACGCACACGCCCGTGCCGGCCGGCATCGACCGCTTCGACCGCGCCCTGGTGAGCGACTACCTCTCGAGCGGCCTCCTGCCTGGCGTCGACCCCGAGGATGTGCTCGCGCTCGGTGCGGAGGACTACCCGGGCGGGTCGCCGAGCGTCTTCAACATGGCCGTGATGGGGCTGCGGCTCAGCCAGCACGCGAACGGCGTCTCCCTACTGCACGGCGAGGTGAGCCGCGTGATGTTCTCGGGCCTCTGGCCGGGCTTCGATCCCGCCGATGTTCCCATCACCTCCGTCACCAACGGCGTGCACGCCCCCACCTGGACCGATCCGCGACTGCTCGCGCTCGCCGAGGAGAAGCTCGGCACGTCGGACACGACGTCTGCCGACTGGGCATCGGACGCCGTGTCGGATGAAGACCTGTGGCGCGTGCGCGGCGAGATGAAGGCGCAGCTCGTCGAGGACGCCCGCAAGCGCGTCGCGGCCGCCTTCACCCGCCAGAACCCGGGCGCGCTCACGCCCGCCTGGCTCGGCGCTGTGCTCGACCCGACGGTGCTCACCATCGGCTTCGCCCGCCGCGTTCCCACCTACAAGCGGCTCACGCTGATGCTGCACGACCGCGAGCGTCTGCGCGCGCTGCTGCTGCACCCGGAGCGCCCCGTGCAGATCGTCGTCGCGGGCAAGTCCCACCCGGCGGACGAGGAGGGCAAGCGTCTCATCCAGCAGTTCGTGCAGTTCGCCTCGGAGCCGGAGGTGCGCGACCGCATCGTCTTCCTGCCGGACTACGACATCGGCATGGCGCAGCTGCTCTACCCGGGCACCGACGTGTGGCTGAACAACCCGCTCCGCCCGCTCGAGGCCTGCGGGACGTCGGGCATGAAGGCGGCGCTCAACGGCGGTCTGAACCTGTCCATCCTCGACGGCTGGTGGAACGAGTACTACGACGGCGAGAACGGCTGGGCGATCCCCTCCGCGGACGCCGCGGGCGACAGCGCGGAGCGGGACAAGCTCGAGGCCGACGCCCTGTACGACCTCATCGAGTACCAGATCGCGCCCCGCTTCTACGAGCGCGACGACTCCGGGGTGCCGCGGCGCTGGGTGCAGTCCATTCGGCACACGCTCTCGACCCTGTCACCCGAGCTCAGCGCCGATCGCATGGTGCGCGAGTACGTGGAGCGCCGCTACATGGCGGCGGCCGCATCCGATCGCGTCATGGCGGGGGACGACCGCGCGGCGGCCCGCAGGCTCGCGAGCTGGAAGCGCCGGGTCACGCACTCGTGGTCGCAGGTGCACGTCACGCATGTCGAGAGTGGCGGGCTGGACGGCACGCCCGAGGTGGGCGACGAGCTGAGCGTTCGCGCGCTCGTGCAGCTCGGCGGCCTGTCGCCCGACGACGTCTCCGTCGAGGTGGTCTACGGACGCAGCCGGAACGGCGACGAGCTGACCGACACGCAGACGACGCCGCTCGGGATCGACGTGAACGCGACGAGCGACGGGCAGAACATCACGTACGTCGGCACGGTCCCGCTCGTGCGCGCCGGCTCGTTCGGCTACACGGTGCGCGTCGTGCCCCGCAACGACCTGCTCGCGAGCTCGGCGGAACTCGGCCTGGTCGCGGTCGCGTCCTAGCCCCGTAGCGCGCTGGGCGTCCGGCCCAGCGCGCTGCCGCTGCCTAGGTGTAGTTCCTCGGGAGGTTGTGAACGGGTGACGTGAGTGAAGACCTCCGGCACGCTGTGGGTTACCACACTCACTGCTTGGACCGGAGGTCTCCGTGACTCACGCTAATGCCCCGTTCACCCCAACGGGCAGGGAACGTCTTGCCCGGCTGATCGTCGATCACGGTTGGTCGTGTCGTCGTGCTGCGGAGCGGTTCCAGTGCTCGCCCGCGACGGCGGCGAAATGGGCCGCCCGGTATCGTGCCGGGGCAGCGATGACGGATCGGTCGTCGCGTCCTGGGCGGATGCCGACCCGGCTGCCGTCTCGGTTGGAGCGGCGGATCATCGCGCTGAGGTTCACCCGCCGGTGGGGTCCGCACCGGATCGCGTTCCACCTTCATCTGGCCCGCTCGACGGTGGGCCGGGTCCTGGCCCGGTTCCAGATGCCGTTGCTGCAGCATCTGGACCAGGCCACCGGGCTCCCGGTTCGCAGGCCCCGGCCTATCCGTTACGAAAAGGCCCGGCCCGGTGAGCTCGTGCACGTGGATATCAAGAAGCTCGGCCGTATCCCCGATGGTGGCGGGCACCGGATGCTGGGCCGCCAGGCTGGGAAGAAGAACAACGATGGGCATGGTCGCGGCCGCGGTTACGCGTTCCTGCATCACGCCGTCGATGACCATTCCCGGTTGGCGTATTCAGAGATCCACACCGACGAACGCAAGGAAACCGTGATCGCGTTCTGGCAACGCGCTCGAGCGTTCTTCGCCGACGCCGGGATCACGGTCGAGCAGGTGATGACCGATAACGGCTCCGCATACCGATCCCGACAGTTCGCCGCCGAGCTCGGCACCATCAGGCACAGCTTCACCCGTCCCTACCGCCCGCAGATGAACGGGAAAGTCGAACGCTTCAACCGCACCCTCGCCGCGGAATGGGCCTACGCCGACACCTACCGTTCCGACGAGGCCCGCGCTGCTGAATACCCCCGCTGGCTGCATCACTACAATCACCACCGACCCCACACCGGCATCGGCGGCCAAACCCCATCAGCCCGCGTCCACAACCCCACGGGGAACTACACCTAGTCGGCGCGGTAGAGCCTGAGGGACGGGCCCGCCACGGCGATCGCGGTGCCGGGGGCGTGGCTCGCCTCGACCTGCTCGGCCATGGCGACGCCGCTGTCCCACAGCAGGGTGTACGTCTCCACGCCCTCGTGCCGCGGCAGCGTCACGGCCACGGGCGACTCCAGACCGTTCACGACGAGCAGCACGCGGTTGAACTCCTCGTGCTCGGGAGTGGACGCCGCGACGTACTGCAGCGTGCGGTGCTGCGGGGACGCCCAGTACTCGTCGCGCATGCTCTCACCCCGCGCCGTGTACCAGAACATCTCGCTCGCGCCCGGGGTGCTCGCCTCCGGGCGCCCGTAGCGCGACGGCCGCAGGGCCGGATTCTCCCGGCGCAGCTGGAGCAGTCTGCTCGTGGTGTCGCGCAGGTCGCGCTGCCAGTCCCGCAGCTCCCAGGAGATCCAGGTGAGCTCGCCGTCGTGGCAGTACGCGTTGTTGTTGCCGCGCTGGGTGCGGCCGATCTCGTCACCCGCCGTGATCATCGGCACGCCGGCTGACAGCAGCAGCGTGCCCATGAGATTGCGGATCGAGCGCAGGCGGTCGCGGATGACCCGGGGATCGCTCGTCGGACCCTCGACGCCGTGGTTGAAGGAGCGGTTGTTGTCCGTGCCGTCGCGGTTTGCCTCGCCGTTCATGACGTTGTGCTTGACGTCGTAGGTCGCGAGATCCGCCATGGTGAAGCCGTCGTGCGCGGTGACGAAGTTGATGGAGGCGAGCGGCCCGCGCTCGTTCTCGAACAGGTTCGACGACCCGGCGAGGCGGCTCGCGAGCGCCCCCGCGCCCGTCTCGGGCACTCCGACGCGCCTGGCCCTCTGCACGTCGCTCAGCCAGAACGTGCGCACGTCGTCGCGATAGCCGTCGTTCCACTCGCTGAAACCGCGGGGGAAGTTGCCCGTCTGCCAGCCGTCGATGCCGATGTCCCAGGGCTCGGCGATCATCTTCGCCCCGGCGAGCGCCGGGTCGTTCACGATGGCGGCCAGCAGCTCGTGATCGCGGTCGTACGACACCCGGCCGTCGCGGCCGAGCACCGGGGCGAGGTCGAAGCGGAATCCGTCGATCTGCACGTCGTTCGTCCAGTACCGGAGCGAGTCGAGCACGAGTCGCGCGGGCGCCGCCCGCGAGAAGTCGACGGTGTTCCCGCAACCCGTCACGTCGATGTACGCGCCGTCCTCCTCGCGGTGGCGGTAGTAGGTGGCGTTGTCGATGCCGCGGAAGCTGCGGCGCGGGCCGTCGATGCCCTCCTCGGCCGTGTGGTTGTACACGACGTCGAGGATCACCTCGAGACCGGCGGCGTGCAGGTGCTTCACCATGCCCTTGAACTCGCGGAGGATCGCGTCCGGTCCCGCCGCGCGCGCCGCCGACGACGCGTATGACGCGTGCGGTGCGAAGTAGCTGAGGGTGTTGTAGCCCCAGTAGTTGACGAGCCCCTGCCGAACCAGGCGGCGCTCGGACACGTGCTGCTGCACCGGCAGCAGCTCCACCGCGGTGACGCCGAGCCCGGTGAGGTACTCGATCGTGCTCTCGTGGGCGAGACCCGCGTATGTGCCGCGCAGGTGCGCCGGCACCCCAGGGAACGTCTGCGTGAGGCCTTTCACGTGCGCCTCGTACACGACGGTGCGGTCGAGCGGGGTGCGGGGTTTGGCCACGTCGCCCCAGTCGAACGGGACGGTGTCGGGCACGACCGAGCGCCAGGAGTGGGCCGAGAGCCGGTCGAGCGCGCGGGCGTAGGGGTCGAGGAGGTGCGCGGCCGGGTTGAACGACGAGGTCGGCCCCTGCGGTCCGTCGACACGGATGGAGTACCGGGTGCCGGGCGACAGCGTGCGGCTGCGCGCGCTCCACACGCCGTGGCCGTCACGGGTCATCGGGACGGTCTTCACGATCCAGTGCGGGTCGGCGGCGTCGAAGATGCACAGCTCCATCGACGTCGCGGACTCGGAGAAGACGCGCAGCACGCCGCCCCCGGAGGTCTGCCGCACCCCCAGGTCGTCCAGGCGGGCGATGGCTGACATGAGACTTAGAGTAGGGGCATGGCGGTCTATCTCGACCACGCGGCGACAACCCCCATGCTGCCCGAGGCGATCCGCGCCTTCACCGACGCGATGAGCGTGGTCGGCAACCCCGCGTCCATCCACTCTCAGGGTCAGCAGGCCAAGAGGATGCTCGAGGAGTCGCGCGAGGCCGTCGCCGAGGCGCTGGACTGCGACCCCGTCGAGGTCGTCTTCACCTCCGGCGGCACCGAGGCGGTGAACCTCGGCATCAAGGGCCTCTACTGGGAGCGCAATCGCGAGGGATCGCGGCCGCGCATCCTCGTGGCCGGGGGCGAGCACCACGCGACGGTCGACACCGTCGAGTGGCTCGAGCGCTTCGAGGGGGCGCGCGTGGAGGAGCTGCCCCTCGACGACCGAGGGCGCATCGACATCGCCGCCGCGGGGGCCGCCCTCCGCAGGGACCCCGCGTCCATCGCGCTGATGACCTTCCTGTGGGCCAACAACGAGGTCGGCACCATCCAGCCGGTGGCCGAGCTCGCGACGCTCGCGGCGGCGGCCGGGGTGCCTGTGCACGTCGACGCGATCGCGGCGTTCGGGCACACGCCCGTCTCGTTCCGCGCCGTGGCCGCCGCCGGCGTCTCCGCGATGTCGGTGTCCGCGCACAAGGTCGGCGGCCCGGTGGGCATCGGCGCGATCGCACTCGCGCGGCGCGCCAGCGTCGTGCCGCTCATCCACGGCGGCGGACAGCAGCGGCAGGTGCGCTCGGGCACCCAGGACGTCGCCGCCGCGGCGGCTTTCGCGGTCGCCGCGCGCGCCGCTGCCGATGGGGTGGATGCGTCGGCCGCACGACTCGGTGCGCTTCGCGACCGGCTGGTGCGCGGTGTGCGGGACGCGGTGCCGTCCGCCCGCCTGCGCGGAGAGCAACCCGGGCCCGGCCGGCTGCCAAACAACGCGCACTTCACGTTCCCCGGCTGCGAGGGCGACTCACTGCTCTTCCTGCTCGACGCCGCGGGCATCTCGGTCTCCACCGGGTCCGCGTGCCAGGCCGGCATCCCCGAGCCGTCGCACGTGCTCGGCGCCATGGGCGTTACGGAGGCGGACGCCCGCGGGGCGCTGCGCTTCACCCTCGGCTCGACGTCGACGGACGCCGACGTCGACGCGCTCCTCGCCGCCCTCCCGGGCGCGTACGCATCCGCATCCCGAGCGGGCCTCGCCGACCGGGCGGTCTCGCTCGGGCGCTGACCCCGTCGTCTTCCCTGCCCCGGCAGGCGCATCCTGCCCGGTTGCGGACCGGGCAGGATGACCCCGCCTGGGCAGGAGGGGGATCGGGGTGCCGCGGTTCGGGGCCGCGGCACCGGTGGCGCCGCGGGGTGCCGCGTACACTTGCCGGGTGAGGGTTCTGGCGGCGATGAGTGGCGGGGTGGACTCGGCCGTGGCGGCGGCGCGGGCGGTCGACGCGGGTCACGACGTGGTGGGCGTGCACCTCGCGCTGTCCCGGATGCCGGGCACCCTGCGCACCGGTAGCCGCGGGTGCTGCACCATCGAGGACTCGATGGATGCGCAGCGGGCCGCCAACGTGATCGGCATCCCCTACTACGTGTGGGACTTCTCGGAGCGCTTCAAGCTGGACGTCGTCGACGACTTCGTGGCCGAGTACACGGCGGGGCGCACGCCGAACCCGTGCATGCGCTGCAACGAGCGCATCAAGTTCGCGGCGCTGCTCGAGAAGGCGCTCGCCCTGGGCTTCGACGCCGTGTGCACGGGGCACTACGCCGCCGTGCTCACCGACGCCGACGGCAACCGCGAGCTGCACCGGGCGAGCGACGAGGCGAAGGACCAGTCCTACGTGCTCGGCGTGCTCACGGCCGAGCAGCTCGCGCACGCGATGTTCCCGCTCGGCGCGACGCCGAGCAAGGCGGAGGTGCGCGCGGAGGCCGCGGCCCGCGGGCTGTCCGTCGCGAACAAGCCGGACAGCCACGACATCTGCTTCATCCCGGACGGGGACACGCGCGGCTGGCTCGCCGACAGGGTGGGCGCCGAGCGCGGCGACATCCTCGACCGCGAGGGCAACGCCATCGGCGTGCACGAGGGCGCGCACGCGTTCACCGTCGGTCAGCGCCGGGGGCTCTCGATCGGCACGCCGGCGCCGGACGGCAGGCCGCGCTTCGTGCTCGAGGTGCGCCCGAAGACCAACACGGTCGTCGTCGGGCCGAAGGAGGCCCTCGACATCGCGGAGATCGCCGGATCCCGCTACACCTGGGCCGGCGCCGCTCCCCGGGAGCCCGAGCAGACGTTCGCGTGCGACGTCCAGATCCGGGCTCACGCCGACCCCGTGCCGGCCGTCGCGCGAGTGGCACCGCTGTCGGACGGTTCCGGTAGAACTGAACTCGTGATCACTCCCACCGAGCCGCTCAGCGGCGTCGCCCCGGGCCAGACCGCGGTCGTCTACGTCGGCACGCGGGTGCTCGGCCAGACGACCATCGACCGCACCGTGAGCGCCGTCCCGGTCGAGGCATCGTCGGTTGCAGCGGAGTCGCTCGGCGCGGAGCCCGCCGGCGCCGGTCCGGTCGGTGTCGGCTCGGCCGGCGCGACCCCGGCGTCCCGCTGATGGCGGCGACGCCCGCCGAGTCGCCCCTTCCGGAGAAGACGGACGTCGACCTCGAGGCGGCCGAGGCCGAGGTCGCCCGGCTGACCGAGCGCATCCTCGCGCTGCGGGATGAGTACTACGGCGGCAACGCGTCCACCGTGTCGGACGCGGACTACGACGCGATGGTGCGCCGCCTCGACGAGCTGGAGCGCGCGCACCCCGGGCTGCAGAAGCAGGACAGCCCGACCCAGACCGTCGGCGGGCGGGCGCAGACGACGCTCTTCGCGCCGGTGACCCACGCGGAGCGCATGCTCAGCCTGGACAACGTGTTCAGCGAGGAGGAGCTCGCCGAGTGGGCGGCGAAGGTGGTGCGCGACGCGGGCTCGCACACCGTCCGCTTTCTCAGCGAGCTGAAGATCGACGGCCTCGCCATCAACCTCCGATACGAGCACGGCGTGCTCGTGACCGCCGCGACCCGCGGTGACGGTGTCGTGGGCGAGGACGTGACGCAGAACGTGCTACTGATGGGAACCATCCCGGAACGCCTGGCGGGCCACGACCACCCGCCGCTCGTCGAGGTGCGCGGCGAGATCTTCTTCCCGGTCGCCGCGTTCGACGAGTTGAACGCCCGCCAGCTGGCCGCGGGGGAGCGCGTGTTCGCCAACCCGCGCAATGCCGCGAGCGGCTCGCTGCGCCAGAAGGTCGAGAACAAGTCGGTGGAGAAGGTGCGGCTCGTGCGCGAGCGCATCGCCGGCCTCCGCATGCTCGTCCACGGCATCGGCGCGTGGCCGGTCGCCGAGCTCGAGCGCGCCACCGGTGCGACGACGCAGTCCGAGGTGTACGAGGTGCTGCGCGGCTGGGGCCTTCCCATCTCTGCGCACTTCCGCGTCTTCGACCGGCTCGAGGAGGTCGCCGGGTACGTGCGCGAGTACGGCGGGAACCGCGCCTCGGTCGAGCACCAGATCGACGGCATCGTCGTGAAGGTCGACGACCTCGGGCTGCACGAGGAGCTCGGTGCCACGAGCAGGGCACCCCGTTGGGCGACGGCGTACAAGTACCCGCCCGAGGAGGTCAACACCAAGCTCCTCGACATCGTCGTGAGCGTCGGCCGCACGGGCCGCGCGACGCCGTTCGCCGTCATGCAGAAGGTGGAGGTCGCCGGCTCGGAGGTGCGTCAGGCGACCCTGCACAACCAGCAGGTCGTGAAAGCGAAGGGCGTTCTCATCGGCGACACGGTCGTGCTGCGCAAGGCGGGGGACGTCATCCCGGAGGTGCTCGGCCCGGTCATCGAGCTGCGGGACGGATCCGAGCGCGAGTTCGTCATGCCCGAGGACTGCCCGGAGTGCGGCACGCGTCTGCGCCCGGCCAAGGAGGGCGACATCGATCTGCGCTGCCCGAACGCGCGCAGCTGCCCGGCGCAGGTGCGGGGGCGCGTCGAGCACATCGCCTCCCGCGGTGCCCTCGACATCGAGATGCTCGGCGAGGTGTCCGCCGCGGCGCTCACCCAGCCGTTCGAGCCCGCCGAGCCGCCGCTCGCGACGGAGGCCGGACTGTTCGACCTCACGGTCGACGACATCCTGCCGATCAGGGTCGTGGTTCGCGACCCCGAGACGGGGCTGCCGCGGCAGAACGCGGACGGCACCCCCAGGCTCATGACCCCCTTCCAGCGGACCGTGAAGAAGGAGGTCGTGCCCTCCGCGCGAGCGGTGGGCATGCTGCGCAACCTCGAGGACGCCAAGACGAAGCCGCTCTGGCGCTTCCTCGTCGGGCTCAGCATCCGGCACGTCGGCCCGGTCGCCGCGCGTGCGCTCGCGGACCACTTCGGTTCTCTCGACGCCATCCGGGCGGCCAGCCGGGAAGAGCTGGCCGCGGTGGAGGGTGTCGGCGGCATCATCGCGGACGCCCTGCTCGAGTGGTTCCAGGTGGACTGGCACGTCGAGATCGTCGAGCGATGGAGCGCCGCGGGCGTGCGCTTCAGCACGCCCGGGCACGCCGGTCCCGGCGCCGCCGCGGCCGCCGGGGGAGTGCTCGCGGGCATCACGGTCGTCGCCACGGGGTCCCTCGAGGGCTTCTCCCGCGAGGGCGCGCAGGAGGCGATTCTCGCGGCGGGCGGTAAGGCGGCATCGACGGTGAGCAAGAAGACCGACTTCGTGGTGGCCGGACCGGGCGCCGGATCCAAGCTCGGCAAGGCCGAGGCGCTCGGGGTGCGTATCATCGACGCCGCGCAATTCGCGGTGCTGCTCGAACACGGCCCGGGGGCGCTCGACGGGGGCGCGGTGGGGCCCGCCGACGGGGGCGCGGGGGAGCAAACGGCCGGCTAGGTCCGGGCGGCGTCGCGTAGCGGGTCGCTGCCCGGGGCACGGTTTGTCCCCCGGAATGGGGTACACCAATTTCGTAGCGATTGAATTAACTTGGGTGGTACACGTCGCCGGGGAACCGGTCGAACGCGAGCACTACCATGGGGCCTCTGCACGACTCACCGCGTGAAGAGAATTGGTCGTGCGCAATCGAGGGGGGATGAACTCGGTTTGTTGTTCAGCGCCACCGCTCTCCTGCTCACCTCGGCCGCCCTCCCGGTGACGGGAGTTGTTCCCGCATCGGCCCTGCACGAGTCCGCCTCGATCGCGTACGTCCGCGTCTCCGATCGCGGAGCGGATCCGCTCGACGCCGCCACGGCGAGCGGCATCGCGTCGGCGTCCGATGCCGATCCCGCCGTCCAGACGCTGTGCTATCCCTCGGCGTTCCGTTTCGACCCCGCCCGGGGCGTCGAGGTGCTCGATCCCGCTCTGCTCGCCACGATGACGGGACCGTCGCTGCTCAGCAACGTCTCCCTGCTGACCGCCGGACAACTGAAGTCCTTCGTCGCGGACCACCCCGAGACGGTGCACCAGCTGCTGTACGACCCGCCCGCCGGTGCCCAGGTGTCGCGCTGGTGGAACGACATGGCCAGCGCCCAGCGCCACACGCTCACGGTGGGTGCACCGCAGGTCGTCGGGAATCTCGACGGCGTGCCGGTCTCCGTGCGCGACGCGGCCAATCGCGCCTACCTGCGGAACACGACGCGTGCCATCCTCGACCGCCTGGAGGACGGTGTCGGACGTGGCGTGCAGCGCACCCTGCTGCGCGACCTGCACATGCTGCGCGAGATCGACGCGGCGCTCGGCGAGCGGGATTCGATGCCGCAGCGCTCGCTGCTCACGCTCGACACGCAGTACCCGGGCAGGGCTGCCATCGCGCTCGGCGACCTGGCGACGGCGGACTACGTGACCTTCATCGTGCCGGGGATGTTCTACTCCGTGGATGCCCACATGCGGGACTGGACCGATGCCGCTGCTCGCATATACGACGAGCAGACCGGTTTCGAGGGCCTGTTCCAGGAGCACAGGACCGTGGCGACGGTGGGCTGGATCGGCTACCAGACACCGCACATGCTGAACATCGGCACCCTCGACCTCGCGGAGGAGGGCGCCAACTACCTCGCCAACGCCATCGACGGGATGCGCTCCGTCCAGGACACCGACCCCTTCATCTCCGTCATCGCGCACTCCTACGGCACCACCGCCGCGATGCTCGCGCTGTCGGACGGGAGCATGCGCGTCGACGCCCTCGCGCTGGTCGGGTCGCCCGGCAGCGATGCGCAAAGCGTGCGCGACCTCGACGTGCCCGCGCGGAACGTCTATGTCGGCGAGGCAGGCATGGACCCCATCGTGGACAGCGCGTTCTTCGGCAGCGATCCGGGCGCCGCCTCCTTCGGCGCGAAGAAGCTCAGCGTCGCGGGCTCCGTGGACCGTCTCACGAAGGAGGTGCTGAACCCGTCGCGCGGTCACAACGACTACTTCACGCCGGGCTCCGAGGCGATGCGGAACATGGCGCTGGTGGGCATCGACAAGGGCAGGTGGGTGACGGACGGCTCGGCGGACGACGCGGAGAAGACGCTCGCACTCGGCCGGTGACCTCTCCCATGCGCGCGGTGTTACAGTGACGCAGCACTCCCGGGGGAGATCGGTGGTCATGACTGCTCGTATACTCGTCGCGCCGATCGCCGTCGCCGCAGCCGCCGTCCTCACGGCCTGCGGCGGGGGCGGCGGGGAGACCTCGGAACAGGCACGGGATCGCTTCTACGCCGCGCTCGACGCGACGCAGGAGGCCCTCGGCGGCGAGTGGGAGGTGCGCGACGACACGACGGCGCGCGGCTGCAGTCTGCCCCTCTGGACCGACGGCCAGTCCTACCCCGGGCTGCGGCTCGGGCCGATGCCGGACGACGTGTCGGCGGCCGTCACCACCGCGCGGGATGCGCTTCGCGAGCGCGGCTACGACACCACGATCGGCGACGTCGGCACCGTGGCCGAGCTGCGCGCGCGCGGCAACGGCACGGAGGTGATCACCTTCCGCGTCGCGGACGACGGCATGACCCTCCAGGGCGAGAGCGACTGCAGACCCCGCTGACCGGGCGAAACGGGGCACCGGGGGCGCCACCCTACAATTGACCGGTATCCCAGACCCTTCTCGAGACGGAGTCGCATGTCCGAAATCAGCGCGGAGCAGGTCGCGCACCTCGCGCACCTCGCCCGCATCGAGCTCAGCCCGGAGGAGATCGAGAGCCTCACCGCGGAGCTCGGCTCGATCGTCGACAACGTGGCGAAGGTGACCGAGGTGGCGACGCCGGATGTGCCGGCGACGAGCCATCCCATCCCGCTGGTCAACGTGTTCCGACCGGATGTCGTGGGCGAGACCCTCAGCCAGGAGCAGGCGCTGCGGGGGGCTCCCGAGCACGCGGACGGCCGGTTCAGGGTGTCCGCCATCCTGGGCGAAGAGCAGTAGGGGACGACATGAGCACCGCGAACGATCTGATCCACCTGCCCGCCGCCGACCTCGCCGAGCGGCTCGCCTCGGGTGACGTCTCCTCGGTCGAGGCGACCCAGGCGCACCTCGACCGCATCGAGGCCGTCGACGGGGACGTGCACGCCTACCTGCACGTCGCCGCGGACGCCGCCCTGGAGCGCGCCGCCGAGGTCGACCGCCTGCGCGCCGAGGGCGACGCCGGGCTCGGCCCGCTCGCCGGCGTGCCCGTGGCCATCAAGGACGTGCTCTGCACGCTCGACATGCCGTCGACGGCCGGCTCCCGCATCCTCGAGGGCTGGGTGCCGCCGTACGACGCGACCGTCGTGCGCAAGCTGCGCGAGGCGCACCTGATCCCGCTCGGCAAGACCAACATGGACGAGTTCGCCATGGGGTCCTCGACCGAGCACTCGGCCTACGGCCCGACCCGCAACCCGTGGGACCTCGACCGCATCCCCGGCGGGTCGGGCGGCGGGTCCGCGGCCGCGGTCGCCGCCTTCGAGGCGCCGTTCGCCCTCGGCTCGGACACCGGTGGCTCCATCCGCCAGCCCGCGGCCGTCACGGGCTCCGTCGGCGTGAAGCCGACCTACGGCGGCGTGAGCCGCTACGGCGCGATCGCGCTCGCATCATCGCTCGACCAGGTCGGCCCCGTCTCCCGCACGGTGCTCGACTCCGCGCTGCTGCACGACGTCATCGGCGGGCACGACCCGCGCGACTCCACCTCCATCCCCGACACCTGGCCCTCCATGGCCGACGCGGCTCGGGCCGGTCGGCGCGAGGGCGCGCTCGACGGCATGCGCATCGGCGTGGTGAAGCAGCTGAACGGCGAGGGCTTCCAGGCCGGCGTCACTCAGCGCTTCACCGAGGCGCTGACGATGCTCGAGGGTGCCGGTGCGGAGATCGTCGAGGTCGACGCCCCGCACTTCGAGTACGCGATCGCGGCCTACTACCTGATCCTCCCCGCCGAGGCCTCGAGCAACCTCGCGAAGTTCGACTCCGTGCGCTTCGGCCTGCGGGTCAACCCGGCCGGCGGCGGCACCGTGGAACAGGTCATGGCGGCGACCCGCGAGGCCGGGTTCGGTCCCGAGGTGAAGCGCCGCATCATCCTCGGCACCTACGCGCTCAGCGCCGGCTACTACGACGCGTACTACGGCAGCGCCCAGAAGGTGCGCACGCTCATCCAGCGCGACTTCGACGCCGCGTTCGGGCGGGTCGACGTGCTCGTCACGCCGTCGGCGCCGACCACGGCGTTCCGCCTCGGCGAGAAGCTCGACGATCCGATGGCCATGTACCTGAACGACCTGACCACGATCCCCGCGAACCTCGCCGGCGTGCCGGGCATCGGACTGCCGATCGGTCTCGCGCCCGAGGACGGGCTGCCGGTCGGCATCCAGTTCATGGCGCCCGCCCGCGCGGACGCCCGGCTGTACACGGTCGGTGCCGCGCTCGAGGGGATCCTCGAGGACCGCTGGGGCGGACCCCTTCTCTCGCAGGCCCCGGAGCTTGCCGTCGCGACCGCAGGAGGCACGAACTGATGGCCAAGCCAGAACTGATGGACTTCGACAAGGCCCTCGAGCTGTACGAGCCGGTGCTCGGCTTCGAGGTGCATGTCGAGCTCAACACGGCGACGAAGATGTTCTCGGACGCGCCGAACTTCTTCGGCGGCGAGCCGAACACGAACATCACGCCCGTCGACCTCGGTCTGCCGGGATCGCTTCCGGTCGTGAACGAGCAGGCCGTGCGGTATTCGATCAGCCTCGGCCTCGCCCTCGGCTGCTCCATCGCGGAGTCGAGCCGATTCGCCAGGAAGAACTACTTCTACCCCGACCTCGCGAAGAACTACCAGATCAGCCAGTACGACGAGCCGATCGCGTACCGCGGCTCCGTCGACGTCGAGCTCGAGGACGGCCGGTCGTTCACGATCCCGATCGAGCGCGCGCACATGGAGGAGGACGCGGGCAAGCTCACGCACGTCGGCGGCTCGACGGGCCGCATCCAGGGCGCCGAGTACTCGCTCGTCGACTACAACCGCGCCGGTGTCCCCCTCGTCGAGATCGTCACGGACATCATTTACGGAGCCGAGAAGGATGCGCCCGAGCTGGCGAAGGCCTACGTCTCCACCATCCGCGACATCGTCATCGCACTCGGCATCTCGGATGCCCGCATGGAGCGCGGCAACCTGCGCTGCGACGCGAACATCTCGCTGAGCCCGCGCGGGTCCGGCATCCTCGGCACCCGCACGGAGACGAAGAACGTCAACTCGCTGCGCTCGGTCGAGCGCGCCATCCGCTACGAGATCCAGCGCCAGGCGGCGATCCTCTCCGCCGGAGGCACGATCACGCAGGAGACGCGGCACTGGCACGAGGACACCGGTCGCACGTCGGCCGGCCGGCCGAAGAGCGACGCGGACGACTACCGCTACTTCCCGGAGCCCGATCTGCTGCCGGTGCAGCCGAGCGCCGAGCTGATCGAGGAGCTGCGCGCCGCGTTGCCCGAGGCCCCCGCTCTGCGCCGCCGCCGGCTGAAGGGCGAGTGGGGCTTCACGGACCTCGAGTTCCGTGACGTCGTGAACTCCGGGCTGCTCAACGAGCTGGCCGAGACGGTGGCGGCAGGTGCCGCACCCCAGGCCGCCCGCAAGTGGTGGACGGGCGAGATCGCGCGGCTCGCGAACGCCGCCGGTGTCGACTCGTCCTCGTTGGTGACGCCGCAGCAGGTGGCCGAGCTGATCGAGCTGGTCGAGGCGGGTACTCTCACGGACCGGCTCGCGCGCCAGGTGCTCGAGGGCGTCATCGCGGGTGAGGGCTCTCCCGCCGAGGTGGTGGAGAAGCGCGGTCTCGCCGTCGTCTCCGACGACACGGCGCTGCTCGCAGCCATCGACGAGGCCCTGGCGGCCCAGCCGGACGTGCTCGCGAAGATCCGCGACGGCAAGGTGCAGGCGGCCGGCGCGGTGATCGGCGCGGTCATGAAGGCCATGCGCGGCCAGGCGGACGCGGCCCGGGTGCGCGAACTCGTGCTGGAGCGCGCCCAGTAGCTCCGGGGCCCCGTGCAGGGCATCCGCGGGCCCCGCGCCGCGGGCGCCAGCGCGGGTCGACCACCGGACCCGTCGCGGCCGTGCTCAGGGGCGGTGACCGGCGCGCAGCATCTCGTGCAACCGCGCTTCCAGGCGCGGGGTCCGGGGGTCAGTCCTGAACCGCTCGTCGCGGGGGATGTCGCGGCTGACGCGCACTTCGCCGATCAGGCGGCCGGGTCGTGCCGAGAGCACGTGGACCCTGTCGGAGAGGCGGACCGCTTCTCGGATGTCGTGGGTGATCAGAAGGATGCTCCAGCGGTGGAGGGGCCAGATCCGCAGCAGCCACGTCTGCAGGTCGTCGCGTGTGATGGCGTCGAGCGCGCCGAACGGCTCGTCGAGCAGCAGGAGCGGCTTCCCCTGCACGACTGCCCGCAGTAGCGACACGCGCTGGCGCATCCCGCCGGACAGCTGACGCGGGTACCGCTGCTGCGTTCCCGCCAGCCCGAAGGGTTCGAAGAGCTCGTCCGCGCGGGCTCTCGCCTCTCGCCGTGGTGTTCCCGCGACCTCGAGGCCGATCGCGGCGTTGTCGATCGCTCGACGCCACGGGAGCAGCGCGTCGCGTTGCGGCATGTAGGCGAAAGGGCGGACCCTCCCGGTGACGCTCTCACCGTTGAAGAGCACGCGTCCCGACTCGACGGGGATCGAGCCGGTGAGCAGCCCGAGAATGGTGGACTTGCCGCTGCCGCTCGGACCGATGAGGCTCACGATCTCGCTCGGCCCGACCGTCAGGGAGATGTCGTCGAGCACGGGGCCGTCGGTGAAGCTCTTGCGGAGGTTGCAGAGTTCCAGGCCGGTCACGGTACCGGGTCCCTCTCCGTCTGCAGCCATGGCAGGGCCACCCGCTCTACGACCACCACCAGGAGGTAGAGGACGAGGGTCAGCGCCGAGCTCACCGTCACGGCGGCGAGGACGAGGTCGGTGCGGAAGATGTTCTTCGCGGACTGCATGTAGACGCCGAGTCCCGCTACTGCGCCGGCGTACTCGGCGAACACCGCCCCGACCACGGCATACGTGATCGAGATGCGCAGCGAGGAGAAGAAGGACGGCATGGCCGAGGGCAGCCGAAGCAGGGTGAAGACTCTCCGCCGACCGGCACCCATCGAGCGCAGGAGGTGCTCGGCCTCGGGATCGGTGGACGTGAACCCTCGCAGCAGCCCGACGACCATCGGGAAGAACGTCACGAAAGCGACCAGCAGCACTTTCGGCAGCAACCCGAAACCGAACCACAGCACGACCAGTGGTGCCAGTGCGATGAGCGGCAGTGTCTGGCCGATGATCAGAAGGGGCAGGACTGCACTGTGCAGCACCCTCGAGAAGTCCAACGTGATCGCGACGACGAACGCCACCGCGATCGAGAGGCAGAATCCGAGAGACGTCGCGGTGAGAGTCGGCAGGGTGTGCCGGAGGAGAACGTCCCCCTGGTCCACGCCCTGCTCCACGATCCGCGATGGCGCCGGGAGTATGCCCGCACCGACGACTCCCGCCGAGGCGACCGTCTGCCACACCGCGAGCAGTACCGCCAGAGCGAGGACGGGGGGCAGAACGGTGGTGAACGCCTCACGGAGGTGCCGCGGAGCGCGGCTCATTCGAGATAGTCGCTGGTGTAGTACTGCGACCAGTCCGGCGTCTCGGTGACCACGTCGCCGGATCCGTCGGTGAGGATGCCGTTGTCGAGGAGGAAGGCGCCGAACTCCTCCCACTTCTCGGGCACGGCAGCGCCGATCGCCACATCGTCGGCGACGAAGTAGCGCTCGGCGAGGAGCCGTGCGCTGCGCGTGACCAGGTCCTCCGCGCCGGCCAGCGTGTCAGGGTTCGCTCTGATCAGGATGTCGGCGGCCTCGTCCGGGTTCTGAGCCGCATAGGTGTATCCGCGTTGTACCGCCTGCACGAACGCGCGAGCGGTGTCGGGGTGCGCCTCGAGGTAGGTGTCGCTCGAGACGATGCCGGTCGACTGCACGTCGGGGACGCCGAAGTCCTGGTAGCGGAACGCCCCGTAGGGATGGCCGTCGATATCGGCCTGGATGTCCTCCCAGGTCGAGACCGACAGGGTGAAGTCGATCCGGCTCTGGCTCAACGCCTCGTACGCCCCGGTGTCGAGGACGACCTCCTGAATCTCCCCCGTCCCGCCGTCGTTGCGGATCACCGTTCGGGCGAGCGCGCTGTAGAGCGGCGAGCCGAACCCCCCGAAGATCGAGCCGTCCAGGTCGGCAGGACGGGTGATGTCCTCCCGGTCGCCGAGGAACACGATCTGCCCGGTGTCGGTCTGGGTCACCTGGAACACCGAAACCACGTCGCGTCCCGCGGTACGGGCGAGCTGCACGTTCGCCTGCCCGGCGGAGCCGAAGTCCGCCGCGCCGGCCGAGACGAGCTCGGCCACTGCGGTAGACCCGTAGGGCAGGATCTCGACATCGATGCCGGCGTCCTCGAAGTAGCCGAGCTCCTCGGCGGCATAGATGCCGATGTGGTTGGTGTTGGGCGCCCAGTCGAGCGCGAAGGTGACGTGCTCTCGCTCGTCAGTGTCCGCGGCGTCGGTGCCCGGCGCGGTGCACGCGCTGAGGACGAGAACGCCGGCCAAGGCGAAGGATGCCACGCGAACGCGACGGTGGATGGAGCGGTATTTCCGCATAATGTGCCCTTTCACGTCGGGGCACGGGTGCAAAGACTGCCTCCCTGCGCTGGCATGATCCAGATCAGGTTCGACGGTCGAAGGTTGGAGAACCTTCCTCTCAGCCCGGCATACCGGACTCCCGTGTCGTCATCATCGTATTCGCTGAGGCTAGGGTGGTGCGTCATGGTGCACGCGCAGGGTCCCGCCCCGATCACCCCGCAGCAGTACGGCGTCGGTGCGCGCTTCACGCTCTCGGTCTACGACTCGGATTTCGTCCGGATCATCCTGGGAGCGCTGAACGCGGCGGACGCGAGCGGTCTCACGATCGAGACGGGCGACGTGTCGACGTTCGTCGGCGGCGCCGAGAGGGACATCCTGCGCTACCTGCGCGACAGCATAACGGCGGCAGCGGCGTCCGGGGCGCACGTGGCGGCGAGCATCCTGCTGTCGCGCGGCTGTCCCGGTGAACTGCAGTGCGAGCTGCCCACAGGCGTTCCCGCGATGGGCGCGGACCCGGTGCGGCTGCAACCGACGGGGGTCCGAGCCGCTGCGCACTGGTCGCTGTACCCGCTGCTCGACGGCGCGTCGCCGGCGGGCGATCACATGACGGCGATCTACCGGGCGATCGAGCGGGCGAAGGAGGCAGGTGTGTACTCCGGGTCCGATCATTACGCGACCCGGCTCGACGGTGATCTCGCGACGGTGTTGGAGACAGCCGCGAACGCCTGGATCGAGGTCGGCCGCACGGTCCAGCACGTGACCACTCACCTCACGATCTCCATCAACAGCCCTTCCGCGGCCTGACGGATGACCCACCGCATGCACCTGGTGGGGATGGTCAACCCCCCGACGAGCCAGTACGCGGAGAACTGGCGCAATCCTCTCGGCCGCAGCGACTGGCTCAGTGGCCGGTTCTTCGCGGACCTCGGTCGCACTCTCGAGCGCGGCCGGTTCGACATGATCTTCTTCGCCGACGCGCTCGCCGTGCCGGAGGCCGCCGACGGCACGTACGACGCCACCGTCCGGACCGGTGGCAAGGGCACCATCTACCTCGATCCCATCGCGACGGTCTCCCTCGTGGCCGGGGCCACTCATCACATCGGTCTGGGCGCGACGGTATCGACGAGCTTCGTTCCGGCGTACACGATCGCACGCCAGTTGCTCACGGTGGACCACCTCTCGGGCGGCAGAGCCGCATGGAACATCGTCACCTCGACGACGAACGCCGAGGCGCGGAACCTCGGTCAGGAGCGCATCGGCGACCCTGCCGCCCGTTACGACCTCGCCGACCGGGTCGTCGGCACGGTGCTCGATCTGTGGCACAGCTGGGATCCCGACGCCCTCGTGCTGGATCGCGACCGACGCGTCTTCGCCGACCCGTCGCGGATTCACCGGGTGGCAGCCCCCGACGACGGTCCGCGCCTGTCGCGGGGTCCACTCACCCTGCCGAGGAGCCGCCAGGGGCATCCCGTGCTGATGCAGGCGGGTTCCTCACCCCGCGGACGGGCGTTCGCGGCTCGGTGGGCCGACGTGGTCTTCGCGATCGGCGACACGGAGGACCAGATGCGCGACTTCCGCGCGGAGCTGCGCGAGCGCGCCGCTCGAGATCACGGGCGCGACCCGGACAGCATCCTCGTGCTCCAGGGGGTGCAGCCGATCCTCGGCTGGACCGACACCGACGCTGACCTGAAGCTCACGCAGCTGCGTGGCCAGATCTCCCTCGACGACGCGCTCGTCAAGCTCGGCCGCCTGTTGCACGCCGCAGTGCCGCTCGATCCCGCTGCCGTCGCTACCGAGGTGCTCGCCGCACACCGGGGCGCGACCGGAAGCGCCGGCTTCGAGGACATGCTCGCCTCGGTCAGTGCCCGGCGCGGCTTCACTGTGGCCGATCTCGCGATCGAGCAGGCGCTCAACCAGCTCCACCCCCAACTCGTCGGATCGCCCGAGCGTGTCGCAGACGAGTTGGAGCATCTGTTCCTCAGCGGCGCTGCGGACGGGTTCATCGTGATGCCCGCGCTCTACCACTCGTCGTTCGAGGAGTTCGTCGACGGCGTCGTACCCGAGCTCCAGCGACGAGGGATATTCCGCACCGATTACGAGGGCCCGACACTGCGCGACCACTTACGCAGATAGTGACACCTGGAGCGGGTGTACGAGTCGTGTGGTCTCCGCTGCAAGGACGTGACCCGGTGGGCCGGCGGGACGTGCGACAGTGCGGTCCAGTCCTCATCCGGGATGGTCCCGCAGCCGACTGGACCACTCCGGCCCGAGCCTTGCAACGGGTGATGGCGCCGGAGTCCTAGTGTGGAGTGGTGCGCTCTGGCAGATGCCTTCCGTACGGGTCGCGGCCCGACCGCGCGGATGCCCTCGAACATCCGGCGTTCGTCGGCCACGCCTTCACGTCGTCACTGCTTCCGGTTCAGCAGGCCGTGATGGCTTTCTGTCTCGACTGAACCGCTTCAGTCAATGTCCGGTGGTCGACGGGGCGTACGTGCAACGGGCTTCGTGTGAACGCGCCCATAAGCTCTGGTCCGAGGAGTCCCGATGCCTGAGTTCATTTCCGCCGGTGCGGAGATCCGTGGCGAGTACCGCTACACGCTGAGTCGCGTATGGGACCCGGCGCTGCCGATGATCACCTTCGTGCTGCTCAATCCGAGCACCGCGGACGCGGTGCGGCTCGATCCGACGCTGCGGCGGTGCGTGGGTTTCGCGAAGCGCGAGGGGTACGGAGGCATGGTGATCGTCAACCTGTACGCGTTCCGCACCAAAGACCCGAAAGTGATGCTGGCCGCGGCCGACCCGGTGGGTCCGGATAACGATCGTGTGCTCGCTGGCGTCACCGGGACCGTCGTGGCGGGGTGGGGCACGAATGCCGACCCGAACCGCGTGGCCCGGGCGGTGGCACTGCTGCCGCAACTGCACGCATTGGGCGTCACCAAGGACGGGCACCCCCGGCATCCTCTTTACGTACCTGCCGATGCTCCGCTGATCGGGTGGACGCCGTAACAGCGTGACGCTCGCGAGTCTTTCGGCATCTTTTCGCGTGGCGGTCCAACGGGAGGTATGGGGCCTCAACGACAGTCGGCCGAGGTCATCGACCGGTCGTCGTCCTCCATTCCATTGACTGGACAGAGGTCGATCGGCGTTCCCCACCGTTGATCCGGCTCACCTGGTTCCCGCATGGAGGCGACCGCTCGGTAGACCCCGAGTCGGTGAAGGCCGTATTCCGGAGACTCCCGTCGTCCTGCGCCGAAACGGGTTTCGATCCGACGTGCTCGGGGTCCAAGTGAGCACGCCAAGGCTGTGGCAACGGTCGCAGGCAGCATCCATCGCTGCGAGCCGGGCGACGTCGTCCGAGGATCCTCTGCCGGACGGGATCAGAGCGCGTGGACGGTCGGCGCGCCCGCCTCGTTCCACGCGAAGAGTGTCAGATGCCAGGCTCCCGGTCGCTTGCGGGAGGGATCGATCAGCCCCACGGCACCGAGTTCCACCAACGCGCTCCGGATTCTCCAGGACGGCGGCGTCCGACCCGCTTCGACGTCCGGCTGCCAGGGTGCCGCTGCGGCATCGACGTCGACCCCCAGCGCTGCCATCGCCGCACGGTCTCGCAGGTCTGCAATGCCCGGTGCCGACACGTCGAACGCGAGGACCTCGAGGTGCGGCGCACGGGCGTCCGCATGGGCGATCAACGCCGCGGCGACACCTTCCGGCGAGGAACTCAGGTACAGAGTCGGGACGTCCGGTGGGGAGAAGCGGCCCGCGGAGCGGGATCCAGCAAGGGCGAGCTCCCGGTAGGCAGGGTCGACCGCTCGGTAGAAGGTGCCACGAACCGTCTTCAGCGGGGTCGAGTCATCCGTCACACGGGGGTCGGCCGGCGTCATGTCCTCGATCCTTCCCCGTTCGCCTTCTGCGGGCCGAGTCTTCCGGTCCCCCCATGGCTCGGTGAGGGTGGTGTCGGCGGCCGGTCGTTCGGCCCCGGCGAGAACGCTCCGCGGGGTCCTGGGGGTTCCCGGGAAGCCCGCGCAGCAGGGATGGCGCCTGCATAGAGTGGCAACGAAGCGACGAGAGGAACGCAGCACATGGGCATCTGGGACAGGATTCTGGGTCGCGCGGAGCAGCCCGAGGGACAGGTTCGGCCGGCCCGACCGGAGGTCGGGGGAGTCCCCGCACCGGCCGCCACCAGGGAGGATGAGCTGGCCGTGGAGCGCTACCGCTACCTGCTGCGCACCGCGCCGCCGGACACCATCGAGCAGGTTCACCTCGAGGCGTTCTCGAAGCTGAGCCCGGAGCAGCGGACGCTGCTGTTCGAGCAGCTCACGGCGAGCGCTCCCGAAGGCGAGCGGCCGGTGGATGACCAGCCGGCGGCGCTCGCGCGCGCGGCGACGCGATCCGAGATGCGGCAGCCCGGAACGCTGGAGCGGGCCTACGGCGGCGAACGCGGCAGGGCCGGTGGCGCCGGGATGGGCATGGGCGGCATGTTCGCCGGATCCATGCTGGGCACGGTGGCCGGCGTCGTCGTCGGGTCCGCGATCGCGCAGGCGTTCCTCCCCGACTCCTTCGCGGACACCGGCAGCGACATGGCGATCGGCGACACGGCCGGCGCGGATGGCGGTGACTACGGCGGGGGGAGCGGTGACCCGGGCCCCGGTAGCGACTTCAGCGGTGGCGACTTCGGCGGCGGCGACTTCGGCGGCGGCGACTTCGGCGGCGGTGATTTCGGCGGTGGAGGCGACTTCGGCGGCTTCTAGGGCCGCCGACACCCGCCCGACCCGGCGGCGCCGGCCGTCGCTTCGGTGCTCAGAACGACGACGACACCGGCGCGAATCGCGCCGGCGTCGTCATCCTGCGGACGACCGTGAATCAGTCCTCGAGGAACTCGTGCGCCGCCATCTTGCGCAGGTGCGCGATCGTCTTCAGCTCGACCTGACGGATGCGCTCGCGCGTCACCCCGTGCAGCAGGCCGATCTGCTCATAAGTCTTCGTCTGGCCGTCGATGAGGCCGAAGCGCATCGTGATGATCTCGCGCTCGCGGGTCGGCAGCGAGGCGACGAGCGCGGAGACGTGCTCGTTCATCATGGTCACGGAGACGGCTTCCAGCGGCTGCTCGGTGTCGGTGTCTTCGATGATGTCGCCGAACTCGCCGTCGCCCTCGTCGCCGAGGGCGGAGTGCAGGGACAGCGGGTCGCGGCCGCGGTCGCGGAGGTCCTTGACCTTCTCGACGGGGAGGTCGACCT
>Ga0210040_10001153_pt1 | contig 40843 bp, 39 predicted proteins | sample CryGeyCG12114_NA_FD_185462 | JGI IMG/M metagenome (GOLD analysis project Ga0210040, IMG submission 185462) | Groundwater microbial communities from aquifer - Crystal Geyser CG19_WC_8/21/14_NA (SPAdes) (version 2) | ecosystem: Environmental > Aquatic > Deep subsurface > Groundwater | place: USA... | reverse complement strand
CCAAGTTCAAGATTTTCCGAAAATGATGCGCCCCATGGAAATTTCATTCCGAAAATTATACCTTCCGGGTATTAAGCGTTCCGAATTTTGCCCATTCCGACTATGATGCGTCCGGAAATGATGCTTGCGGATTTGAGGTTTCCGACTTTGATGCGAGATTCGTCCCCAAACCACCATGTAGATTGCATTGTTCTGCTCCCATACTACCCATACTATTGACTGTGAGTGAGTGGAACACGGCCAATATATTGTTTGGTTTCATGGTTTTGCTGCACAACTTCTGCATGTAAATGCTACTCACCTGTCTATCATCAAGTCGCATTATTGGATTAATAAAATTTTGCCAGTGTCGTCCACTATGGATATAGTTTTCTCTCCCATACTAACTAACTATAACTACATACATAACAAGGACAAGGAGACTGGACATACCAACCAAGTGCAAGAAGCAGCCAAAATAAACTAACTATACCTTATGACTAGACACTAATGGATTAAGCTTGGTTTTCTACGGGTATATATCATTTTTTTGAACCAGTATGCATGGCTGCAATCAGTTTAGTCATGGCATGCACCTCCACTTTGGAGGATCTCGAGTTTTTGTGACCAAAATTTGATTCCAGTGGGTAATTATCTTAGGTTGTGGCAAATCCAACGCTAAAAAATTCAAAATGCTTAATTCAAGGGCCGGATCGCAGTCTCAAGAGAAGCTGCTTTTCAGCGAGTCTGCGATGGCCACAAATGATAATCATACGGACGACGATTTGGATGAAGCTGGATCGCTAACAGCGGTGGAGAAAAAATTTCTATTGTTGGTAGAGCGTGGAGACTGTGCAAGCATACGAAGGTGAGTAAACTAGCCGAGGATTTCATTTTTGTATTGGAATTTACCTAACAGATGTAGAAAGCAAAGTTTAAAAAAACATGTAGTTTAGTTAGTTAGGTGTATTACACAGCACGTCAAATCTAACCAATCTATGAAACAAACCTGGACAGACTTTTGGATACTTACAAAGGACAACCCGAGGTTTTCATAATAGACTGTGTGGATCCATTATGCAGATCTGCTCTCATTATGGCGATAGAAAATGAGAACTATGAGCTTATTCAACTACTACTGAATGAAGGCGTGAAAGTTAAGGTACGTTACAACATATAGATGGAAAGAATAAATATTTATAATTCTTGTGCAAAACATACGAAATGTATGTCGTTCTGATCTTCTCTTTTGGAGGCATATTACATGCATACTGATGCTATAGTACCTACAGATCTGATTTAATGACAAGCAATTGTATGACTGACAAAAGAATAAACTTTTGTTCATAGACAAACATATCCCGTAGTTGTCGGAGTAGCAGCCGGTCTTAAATGCAATATACATACATACGTTTTGTGATGAGGAGGTATATGGTACATAGTATATGGTGTATGCTGTTTTGTAATCTTCAAACATGTTTTTGTAGGATGCCTTGCTCCATGCAATTAAGGAAGAGTATGTGGAAGCAGTGGAACTACTTTTAGAATGGGAAGAACAACATCATGAGCCAGGAACACCTTATGTACGTGATGAGCTACTCATTTATTCATTGAATTTTTCATAGTCATGATAGATCCAGTTAGTCAGCTAGTTTGGGTTACAGAGAAAATCATGTATGAATTAATTGACTACACTTATTGGAGCTACTTTTTTTCCAAGTGAAAGTTGTAACTCAGGATAATGTAATTACTTACTAACTAAACCTAACTAACTACTAGGTAAATTTTGTAACACACATGCGTATAATGTGGGAGAAATGATTTTTAAAATCTTGAATTTTGCTTGGACTATGTCAAACATAAGGCTCTGGGGCTGATGTGATGTCAAAAGTGGTATTTCCTTTTGTTCACAGACAGACAACTGAATTTAACGAAGATCAAAAGGTTAGAATAGCACTTAGTATTTAAGTGGATGGACAAAAATGTCATTTGTGTCTTAGAAATCGTTGCTTAAAGCAGTTGCTCCATGTTTGTTAATTATTCTTATTGTAAGGCCTTTGGACAGTTTCAGGTCATGTCTCTCATCTTAATTTGTAATAATACGGCGCCTAAATTAAAAATGACAATGTTTTTAATTATTCTGCCAACCAACTAGCTAACTTTATAAGCAATACTATTAAGTCAGTTCAGAATTTAACCTAGTCCGAATGATTTATAAATGAAATAATTTTGATTTCTCAGTTTGTTAGGATTGTTAGGATTGTTGGATTGCCATTCTTGTCTTGCAAAACTAGTGTTCTATTCTATTTTGTAATGTGAGTCACAATCCTAGTGATTTAGAGGTGCCGTGGATAGTGAATTCAGGTTACGATACTACTCCCATACATAATTTGTAAATTAGATAGTAGTGTGCTCAAAACTAGTCATTACAAAACCTCGCAAATGTGATTTTTTTTCATTCTGGGCAAGCCAATCCAGGGCAGCCCATGTAACTTGTGTCCAAAAATCTAGGAAGCCATTAAATATCCATGTCCTAATAGTAACTAGATCAAACCCATATACAAATGCCAGGGTTGGCAGCTGTAGCTAGCGCGCTCCAATTCTTTCTTGCTAACTTTCACCCAGTACATGTACACTTTATTCACTCAATTCAGTTTTTATTCGTATTGAGTTTTGCATGAGACAACAAGTTTTGTTTGAACCCCGTCTGACACTTGCTAATTACGTATACAGATTCTTCGATTTCTGCAGGTGGTTAGTTGAGTATTAATGTGGCAACTGTTTTTATCTTGCCAGGTATTTCCCTTTAGTACCAATCGCTAATTAGGTAAAGCAATTATCAGAGTGAATGACGTTCAAGGTCATTAGCATGGAAAAAGAAAGTATTGACATGCAAAATCAAGCATCCATAATAAGTACAGCTAGTTAGCTAGTATCCCAATTGGCCAAAAAATATAGGATTTCATGGAAGAAAATACAGCGTGACAGCGAAAGCCAAACTTGACCGAAATTGAGTCAAATACTTCAATCCTTTTAATTCAGCTCGTTAGACAGGAATCTCAAAATTCAGGGAATGATATAATAAAGTCTCCAAGGCATTCCTAACAACTCCTGGTGCATAATATCATCTAACTAAAAGTAACAATATTTTCTTCCGTCTAATCAGCTCGCTCAGTCAGTGTTAGATATAACAGTTAGAAATTGTATCCTATTTGCACTGATTGAATGCTGATGCGCCATTTTCCCAGACAATTTACGTGCCTATCAGTAAAACACGTATAAATTCGGGACGGCTCGTTCGTTATTGCATTGCGAAACATAGTGTGCTTAAACAAATGAGTTCCAACATTATAAAGTCTTACTATCAACATTGATAACATAATTTTTCAATATAATTCCTATTTAATTGATAAACGATCATTGTTTTTAATTATTTCACTTGTTGCCGAACGTACTTGTTACTTGTTCTGCTGGATGCCTCATTAATAAGATTGAATAGCTTCGCACTTCATGCTGAGCAACAAATGTAGCATATTTATTTATTTGCGTTTAATTCTGTTTCTGCCTGAATTTATTTCTTTTCTTCTAATAACGGGTAACAGGTATGCCCTTTGCAAAAATATTGTATCCATCTAAAAAAGTGTGTTAAAAGCCACCGGAATGATTTGAGTGAATTGACATTGAACATACAACATATTGACAACGTGGTTTATATAATTATTCACATTCTTAAAACTCAGAGCTGGGAAGCAGCAGACCGAGACACGGCAACTTTCACACCAGACATCACTCCTCTAATTCTCGCAGCACACAAGAACAACTATGAGATTATAAAAATTCTTCTAGATCGTGGTGCCACCCTGCCTTGCCCTCATGATGTTAAATGTGGCTGTGATAATTGTGTTACATCTACCGAGGAGGATTCCCTTCGCCACTCCAGGCAACACATTTTCTCTACAATTCTAATTCTCAATATGAATTATTCATAATGTTCCCAATTTATGCACACGTACATAATACATTCCTCTATTGTGCACATTCGCCTGAATAAGAACCATTTCGTCTTTCCCGTTTCAATAGGTCTCGAATCAATGCCTACAGAGCCTTGTCCAGTCCATCATTAGTATGCCTTTCGTCCAAAGATCCCTTTTTAACAGCATTTGAACTGTCCTGGGAACTTAGACGTCTTGCGAAACTGGAGTCCGAATTCATGACAGATTACAATGTGAGTTTTGCCACTAACTATCATTTGCTACTTCAGACTTTAAGCGTTGAATTTCTAGCTACGACTTTCACAGAAAACAAATTGCAAAAAATTGTGGGTACAGTCATAACCTGCCCAAATGAAGACAATTGCAAATATGTAATTTATGTAGATTGATGCCACAAAGCATGCTTTTTTGCTCCGTTAGGGTGAAAGTCAAATTAAGGTGTACATGGCATATTACACATATACTACTAATACATATGTGTTTGGAACACGTATAATGAAGATCTTTTTGATCTTCTTGCTTAGTGTGTAATCAGCCGCAGATTGAGAATTAGTGTGACCGCCTCCAGCTTTGGCTAACTGCAGTCTACCATTTCAGAACTCATGTATAGCAAACAATACATGTATGCTAGGTAGTTAGTTAGTTCGTTACTTACTGGGGCTCAATACCCTTGGCATAGGATACTGTACAAACTAATCTTGTACTGTATGACGCGAAGTTTGTTGTTCTCTGGAACATAAATTAGGGAATTTGATGCTTAACTGACGGTTCCAAGTCTCGAGGTCTCTGATCTGCATAAATGCTACCTACGCTTCACCTGCAACTTTTTGTCTTCTTGTAACTGCCATTATATTCTTTAGTAGTGCAAATTTTATTCAAATGAGTGCTTTTGCTACTTTAGTCAATTCGAGGCCATCCTTTTTAAGGAATAAACTCTTGATGATTACGCTTTGTGTCAAGTAGAACCCTTGTAGCTTTGTGCTGCACATTATAGACCATCCGGAAAAAGGAGGTAATTTTTTCCTGTCCTGTGTGTGTTAAATTTGTGTAGCAGGATAGGATAAAATTTACCTTCTTTTTGCGGACAAGGTATACATTATAGAATATGCTGCTTTGATCATGTAATTGTACTACGTACGTGGTAGGATTTCTACAAATAAACAACTTGCAGTCCACATGTAATTGAGCAAGATACATATTTTCAGGGTTCATAAACTGGGCTCTAGGGATCCTTATAAAATGGTGCAGTTCTTACTTTACGTTAACTTGTTCTGCAAATATTTTCTTCGTTTCAGCCTAGTTAGCTATGAAAATGGACCAAAGACAAGCTTTGAAAACTATGGGATTGTTGTGCGAAGGTGACAATTCAAATTATTAGACCGCTCATTGTGTTTATTCTATTCTTCTGTCCATGTATTTCGGAGACGATGCATGTATTAATACAAATATTGGCAAAATATTAATTTATGTTTGTATTTTCCCATTTTATTTTACACACTTAATAAGAAGTCCTGAACAGATTCCTGTAGGGAGAGTTTTTATTTGTACTTATCCCTTGCCGTAATTCTATCTTATTTCGTGATTTGAACAATCCATTCCAAACCAATGGGAGCAACCCACCCTATGTCATTATAGAAGCAAACGAAAACTATATATAAAGCCATGGATTGCTCATTATATTGCAGTTATTAGGGCATTAGTGGGATTTCATGTATAGAAAGAATGGGGCTTTATGAGCATTACAGTCGGTTTCTCAAATCATCCACACCAATTCCCTGTGTTGAGCAAGACAACTTGCGACACACAAAGAGTAATAACGATCAAAATAATACTTTGATTGAAACAATGCCATTGAAGTAATAATTATGTTTCTCTTAAGTATTACGACAAGAGATTTCCATTAGCAGTTCATCTAGAGGAGTCAAAGGCTCTAATATTTTTCTTATTCCCTTGCTGTTGAAAATTAAAACTGCGTTGTGAATGATGTAAAATGTTTCATATTGTGTGAGTGGGATCTTATTTTTCTTTGCAGGATTTGAGATCGCAGTGCCAAGACTTTGCTACTACGCTTTTGGGGCATGCTAGAACTTCGTTGGAACTGCAAACTTTGTTAAATCATAGGGCAATGAAAATGAAAGATATTGATGAAGGATGGGAGCCCGGTGATAGGCAAACACTCGACCGACTTAAATTAGCAATCAAATACAAGCAGAAAAAGGTGAGTTCTACTTGCAACTTTTATCATTGGTGGTTCTTTGTAGTTAGTTAAAAAGTATGTACACCAATATTTTATAAAAATCGTGGTTCAAAAAAACTTGAGCAAAAGTTTGCAATAAGAAAAGTTGTTTTCATCGCGCTGCTTGTAATATGATGTAAAGTAAGTAATAATAGCTAGCGTAAATATTGTTGGTGTTTGTATTGGTGTGTATGTTTTGTACTTGGTGTGATTTCTGGCACAGTTTGTAGCTCATCCTTCAGTACAGCAACTTTTGGCTGCTATGTGGTATGACGGTTTACCGGGCTTTAGGAGAAAAACTATGCCTTCTCAAGTAAGATAAATTACATACCTAAATAGCATGAGTTTTTAAAAGAGTCCAACGCTTAGAACTACTGCCCGTTTTATTTGGATAGGGAGAGTAACTTTTTTTCGATGTTACAGGGCAAGATTTGTTTATTCCAGAAATCAAATTTTTAAGAAAAAGAAAATACATCCATTGAATGAATTGAATCCCAAGTTATTTTTTCCAAACTTAACTCAAAATTTATTTAATTCTTTTACAATTTGAATTTTTTCAACTCCAAAACTGAAAAAAATGCCAATTCACAATGATACCCAAAGTAACAATGGCAACTCTCTACTTTAATAAAACGGACAGTAAAAATTACTGAAATATTTGTTAAATCACAATAGTTACTACTGTGATTTCACTAACTTTGCATTTCCATTGAAAACAGATGCTGGAAGTATCGAAAATCGGCATGATGTTTCCTGTGTACAGTTGGTTCTACATGATGCTCCCTGGTTTGGAAAAAGGGCAATTTATTAAAAAACCTTTTGTTCGATTTATATGCCACTCCAGCTCCTACCTGTTCTTCTTAGGTAAATATTAAATTGTACTAAAAGTATAACAACTTTTGAACGCTTCAAATACCAAGCGAAGAAAACTTCCATTGGTTATATGATAGAGTCCGAAAATGAAGTAAAAACTGGATATTATCATGAGTGCACTTGAAGAAAAAGAATGCTTGTTTGTACCTATAGCTGCTGTTATGAATCAGAGTGCATAAATTCGTATTGCAATTCAATCTGTTTTTTTGTAGCTCTCCAAAGTTTTGAATAATGCATGCAAAAATAAAATTACCGAGTCCCCAAACTGGTTTTTTTGTAAAAGTTGAGTGTTTTGCTATATAAACATTGACATACCATTTCTATATATTTCTGAGTGCAGCATCTTGAAATTGGGGCATTGTGAAATAATGCTACTGTATGCACTTTTAGACTTTCGTGGGCGTTCGTATCTATTTTCAACCAGTGTGATGACTATTAATTAATTAAAGAATATTTTGGTCAACTTATGAGTTAACGTAACTGAAAGATGTACGCCCCAATAAATAGGGTTGCTGGCTGGCGCATCCCAAAGAATAGAATACGTCTTGCTAGACTTGTTGAATATGCATCACATTCTCGTGGAATGGCAAAGGAAGGAGCGTGGAGCACTTCCAGGACTTGTGGAATCGCTCATTGTCATATATGTTGCCGGTATGCGCAAAGGGAGTAGTTTTAGATTTGGGGAAGAATCCCCGAAGCTAAAATTGAATTATTATTGAATTGGTGATTAATTTGTGGTCAGGTTGGATATGGTCCGAAATCAAAGGCCTATGGACCAAAGGTTTAGTGGACCACTTCAGTGATCTCTGGAACATGGTGGATTTCGTGAATAATATTTTCTATGTGGCTTGGATTGCCTTGAGGGCTTCTGCATTTTACGTCGTCAATGTACTCTTTATTTACAACTAATGAAACTAATGATATGCATTTCCTTGTATGTTTTAACGCACGACTATGCACTGTTATCAAGTTCAATGAGTCTTTTTCTAATCTGAAATTCTTTGCTTTTAGTTTTTATATCTATTTCAATTTTACATGGCCTGATTGATTCTATTGAAAGAAAATCAGACATTGTTTATTAATGATCATAAATCAGTAGCATACAATATGTTTGTGATTAAAATTTCAATTATTTCAGAGAGAAATGTGGGCAGGAAAGGACCCATATTATAAACGGGAAACATGGGATGCATTTGATCCCACGTTATTGAGTGAGGGCATGTTCGGGGCAGGCATGATAGTCAGGTCAGTTTTCATACTTTTATTCATAGTTACTTAATTAATTGCTATAACATATTAAAACTGATAACTGATGTTTGTATTTCTTTCATTTTACTCAGCTTTCTGAAACTCGTCCACATCTTTAGTATTAACCCACATTTGGGTCCGTTGCAAATCTCCCTTGGGAGAATGGTGATTGACATTTTGAAGTTTTTTTGCATCTACACAATTGTGCTGGTGGCATTTGGCTGCGGTGAGTGAACTTGACTAACTTTCATAATTTATATATCTGTTCATGTTACATGTGACAAACAAGGAGTGTATTCTGACTGGATTGGGGAAAACTGAGTACTCAGAATGCCCCATTTTACTTTCACAGGTCTGAATCAACTTTTATGGTACTATGCTGATCTTGAAAGACAGCAATGTTACCAATCTCTTGCGGAGGGAGCCGATCCTGGGAGCTCGTGTTTCATCTGGAGAAGATTTGCAAAGTAAAGAAAACTAACTCGCCCTTTTCCAATCTCAATTTCTAAATTTAGTCAAATCTGCTACGGACTAACGGACTACTTAGTTTGTCATTTAAATTACATTGACACTTTTCAAATCTTTTGTGGATGGTTTATATTTCGTATAGTCGTCAGATCATAGTATCTATAGCTATATAAGCTTCAAGAAGGAGTAATATTTGGTTATGAAACACTGTTGACAGCTTATTCGAAACATCCCAGTCACTCTTTTGGGCCGCATTTGGACTTGTGGAGCTGGACGCATTTGAATTAACTGGAATTAAAGGCTTTACAAGATACTGGGGTCTCCTCATGTTTGGCTCTTATTCGGCAATAAGCATTATTGTTTTGCTCAACATGCTGATTGCCATGATGTCTACGTCTTACCAAATCATCTCCGTCAGTTCTAGACTCTGAAAACTTTCTTTGTCGAGTTTAATTTGCCCTTGCTCATTCACTAATGGATATTTTATCCTTCCCCTCCAGTCATTTGCATACAATCATGTCAGTCAGTCTGTGCTTATACTTACACTAGCTCGTATAATAATGATTGTTGTCCACACTTTCCCCATGTACTTGATTAGCCCTTCATGTAAAGCTGTTGCAACCAGTGATACAATTCAGAGTAAGTGCTAACTAACTAACTAGTAATAAGTATCACTTTTTATAATAAGTATTATAATTATTATATAATATAAGACTTTTTTGTTTGATTTTTTTTTTAATTTTAATGTCGGATAATACCATGACACGACTCATTATTTCAGGAGAGGAGTGACACGGAATGGAAATTTGCTCGTAGCAAGCTCTGGATTAGTTATTTCGAGGAAGGTGCAACTGTTCCTGTCCCATTCAACCTGATTCCCACACCCAAAAGTTTAAAGCGATTAATTGGATGTGGCAAGAGGACGCTAGATGCTGAAGGCAGTATGGTAAGTACTTGCAAATGCAGCTATAATGGCTATTTTTTATTGCTAATTAACCCTTTAAAATCCAAACCAGAAATCCATTGCATTAAAATTAAAACACAAATTGCATGTATTTAAATGGACGCAAAGCAAATCCAGACGGACAGATTTCATCCATGACATTAGAGAATGTGTCAGGATTTGCCTGTACAACTATACTATAAATAGATTATTGTAAAACAAGTACTCTACTGCTCTACAGATGCATTTGTCTCATGGAAAATTTTTATACCCAATGTAAAAAAAGCAATCACTTAAATTAAATGGTATTGAGATGAGGACGGAATGTAATCCTTATCTTTCTTACAGAATGCCTTACATTTTAACTATACCTGGGGCAATGGCAGACACAAACAAAGTGCTCTGCAATTGTATAATTGCAATCCCAGACAAAAATAGCGTCATCTTTGGGTAGCATACAAAAAGCTTAGTAAATGACATTGGATTTTTTATTATTAGAAACATGGAGCTCAGCCTCGATATATTCACATCGCGAGACTTTTGGTCCGCCGCTATGTGAGCGCAGAGGAGGCGAAGAAACAAGAAGAGGCTGGAGTGACGGAAGATGACGTGAATGAAATACGTCAGGACATTTCTTCGTTCCGGTACGAACTCATGGATATTCTCAAGTTGAATGGAATGCGGACACCAAATGTACAGGCTGGTGGTGCAACAGTGGTGGGCCGTAAAGGGAAAGTTATGGAACGTCGTTTGATGAAAGATTTCCAGATAGGAGTTATTGAAAGTGCTGTGAAGGAAGCCATTATCAATGAGGCAGGGGATACTAAAGATTTGTTTTCAAGAATTGCAAAGGCTATTGGTGGTCGTAAAGAGAAAGATTGGAATGCTTTGGTTCGCACGGCATCTGGACGAACTGACCCTATTGGATCCAAATCATTGAAACGAAAAAGCTCGAGGAGGCGTAAAGTTGAAGCTGACAATGAGGCATTGTTTTCAATGGATCCCAAAAAGTATGTAGAAATAATAACTAATTTTTGTTGCAAAATAATAATCACAATCTTACTTATGTAATCTGAGCCTCATTATAGGCTTTTCTAATATATGCGTGTATTGTGTATTATATATTTTCTAATATGACTAAATATTTATAATATTCATAAGTAGCTAACCAATTTCATTTGTTTCCATACAGGCTGGCTGAATTCAACCCCAAGCTGCAAGAGGTTTCAGCTGCTACTCGTGTAGCTTACGCTAAATTCAAAACGAAAGTTCTGATCCGAAAATCGGATGCAGCTGACCAAGAGGAAGGTGTGGAACCTAACAAAACTCCTCAAGGAACACCACAAATAACACCACAACTCACACCACAGTTGGCTCATCGGGTTCGCTCTTCATCTAAAAAGAAGCAACATCAGAGTCTTCGATTTGATGGAGAAGGGAATCAAGTGCCATCTTCTTTGGCCACCAAGAGTATGTCTCGGGGAACTAGTGCTGGCCATGTTCCTGACCTTGACATAACTCCAATAGATGAAACACCGATTCTGAAACCAATACGATTGCATGCTGAGGAAATATTGGTCACTAAAGCGCCGGATGAAAACTTAGATGCAATACACACGGTTTCTGAAAACACAGGAGATGAGGCGAAATCGACCGAGAGGGTACGGATGGACTTGGACGATTCAGTACCGCAAGATATCATTGATAAGACATCTTCAACTGATAAAGGAGAGAAGCCTGCAGATTATACTGTAGTCCAGGTGGAAGCCCGCCAAGTGCCGTCTGGTCCAGAAGGAGAAGGTAGCAGTCGTGGTAGTGGAGCAGAGGAACGGAAAACTGATAAGGCGCCTGATAAAGGTAACGGTGATAAAGCCGGAGGAGGTTCTGAGGAAAAATCAGGAGGTCAAAAAGGTGAAGATGGTGACAAGAACGGGGGCGGGGATGATAAAAAGGAAGGAGACCAGGGTAGAAAAGGGGGAAAGAAAGATGACAAGGTGGAAGAGACGGAAGAAGAAAAGGAGAAGAAGAAGAAAATGGAGGAAGAGGAAAAAAAGAAAGAGGAGAAAGCGAAGAGACGGAAATCTAGTGCCGCTTCACTCACCCCTGCATCAGCGGCAGGAGATGATGAGGCAGCTGGGAGACGAAGGAGTTCAGCCTTTGCTACAGGAAAGTCGGCTATCACGGGCCAGACTAGAACTGGATGGTTGTGAAACTGGGATGGAATTAGGTCCTGTCTGATAGAACGATACGCAAAAAATAAAGTTTGGGTTAAAAATGGATCGATTGGTTGCTTATTAAGTGTACAGTGCGACATCATGCAGATGAAATTTCAGACTCTGTTGTACGATAGATTATGGTGATTTGATTTGTAAGCAATATTCTTTGATCAATAGTAAGAGAGTAGATTATTGAAAAAAATTGAGTGCAATCATTTTCTCTGGATGGTGTTTTTTGATGTGGTAATTTCATGCCAATGAGCAAAGACAGCTTAATCCGTTATGATACCAATTATTTGAAAATATTCCATTTTGTTTGTGTCTTGTTGCATTGGATAAATGAATGTTATGTATAATGTATACGCAAGGTACGGTGAACGTTTGATTTTTCTTAGTTGTCTCACATCATCCAAAAGAAGGGTTTTGACGTACTGGCAGTTAACAACAATTTCAAACTGAAAACTTGACTGGAAAAACCTGGAAAACTACATGCATGCATAACAATTGAAACATGAATTGGTTATCTCTGCCACCACTTTAAAACATAAGCAACAATATTAGGTATGAATCATAGAAATAGATATACTTATATAACTAATGAATTAACTTGCAAGATACTGCATTAACAACATACCACACTTGCAAGATACAACATTAACATACTGGACATACTCAGAGACTTTATCGTTAAACCTTTAACATTCAACAAATTTCAATCCTTAAGTTAAGAAACTTGATCGTTTTCAACACCATGCAGGGGCTTATCCATTTTCTCCAATCGTAAAAAAATAAATTGACATGAAGATTGGCTATAGTCACTAACTGCAAGATGGGATAAAATCTGACGAGCATTACATACTATAGGGAGGAAGTACACAGCTTAGAGCTAATTACTGTATATATAAAAATAAAGCTAATTATAATCAGAACAAAATCTTGGCAATGCAATATATAGTATGCATTATGCAATACGATAATGCCGACACTGGTCGCAGTCGCAAGGTATATCACTAACTCTAATGTAATTGATAGGAGTATGTAGAATGTATGAGATGGATGTGAAAAAGCTGGAAAATGAAAGAAGGTTCATCAATTGCATATACTGATTGACCCACCCAACGTCACCTACTGACAGATTTTTGTTTTTCTAGTTCAGCATATTTACAGCAAGCCAGCAGTGGAATAGACTTGTACCCTGCTGAAAACCACAACAACTATCAGTTGTAACTTGAACTTGAGAAGGTCGAGGTCGGCGAAATAAGTTATTTTAATTTTGGTGGTAAAAGAAAATTGACAGCTTAAATTTTGAAAATAAATAATAGTTAATGCTACTTAACTAGGGTTTATCGAAGTAATCAAACAAATAGCAGTTTTGTTCTACGACCTTGTGTGTAATACACATTTTTAAGAAGTGGATTCTAGCCTGGAATTTACCTTTTAGCTAAGTCGGCAATTACTATCTATGGTTGGTATTGTTGGTAATACTGTGACTGTGCACTGTGCAATCGCATATGCAGTAAGCAATTTTCAATATTTTATTGTATGATATAGTTCAAAGCGTACTGAAATCACTGTAATTTTTGTAATTAATGCATAAACTGACTGGCTTATTGTGTGTAGTGGCTTGATTATACTACAATTATGTTAAAAGCTCTGTTTTACTTCCCGTTCCAGCTCCAGTGGAGTATACGATATAGATAATAGAAACAGTTCGTTTGGAAAACTTCGGATCAGCTGGATCTTTGGATTTTAAAACTGCGCATGGACAGGTATACCAATGAGACGTTAGATAATTCATTGTTTAGAAACGTGATTGGGTATCGATCATGGTTAATGACTATACCAACTGTGTGCAGCAATCGATGAAGACCTGGGATTGGGATAAACAATAAAAGTTAACGGAAAGACAAACTGTGTATCACAGTTTTTTACCTCATAAGTTACGATCTGTCGACGAAGAGCATTAGTAGCATTTAACATTTTATTGCGGTACCTATTTTTTAAGGACTAGTCATGTGTAATCTTGTACCTGTTGCCTCAATCCAACATACATCTAATAGCACTCTTGTTGTAATTTCCTTTTTTGTTGTTTCTTTCAAAATTGTGTGCAACAAATTATAGAGAACGCTTTCTTGTCAAGAATGGCGCTATAGTTAAGGTAGTCTAGTATATGATGTAATACTGTTGTCCCGGATACTGGAATTGACTGAATTGTTTAAATGTTGTAATATATCATCACGTGTATCTTAGTTGTTCTTTAGTTAGCTTTTATCATTTTTAGAAACTCATTTGTAGAGTTATTTTTGTACTAAGGGAAACTTTTGCCCAACAGATATCAATTGATATTTTTAAGGTAACGCTTCGTCACAGCTGTACTGTGCGTAATTAATTACCCAAGATATTTATAGAAACTTAAACTTACAAAGGAATAGTGGATCACCGTTGACAAGTATTAGAAATCACAGCATAACAGGCTTAACTATAATAGAAATAGTCAACAGACACTTTAAACGTATTGTTTGTATTTTTAATATTTATGGTGGTTTTATGGTATACCTGAAACTTTGTCGTTAGTTATGTCAGAGTTAGTTATCAGTAGTAAGCATGCTGTTCTGGGCAAGAACGAAATCAATGATCCCCCATGTACTGAAAAATGCAAGTCCCTTCAGCATGGCAAAGAGGTGTGGGAAATCGGACTGAAAGGTAGCGATGAAGAAATCATCTCCATGTGGGAAAATATTTGCTGCAACTATGCCCACGTGAAAGATGAGTTTGGTAGAACTGCACTGCATGCAGTTGCTTGTATGGGCAAAGTGAAGGTATCTTTTCTCCTTATTTATCATCATGTTCAATATGACTATTTGCTCCCTATTCTATACTATCCATCCTGACAATTGATTGAGCCCTTTAAATATTGTTTATATAATGTTTGTCACTAGGCTGTGGAGTGGCTAGTAAAGAGAAAAGGGGCCAGCTTGAATTCGAAGGATACTCTCTCAGGGTACACTCCTTTACACTGTGCTATTTTCTATGGCCAAGTAACAGTGGCTAGGAACTTAATTAAGGTATGGGTGATCGTTTATTACAGGGAGTGTTTTTATTTTACTATTCTCGTATTCATCTTGTAATGCTCGATTTTGGGAAGCAATAATTGTTGAGCCTTTGGTTTTTGGGTGTGTTTAGATGTCCGCAGACTTGAAAGTAAGGGATAACGATGGTTTGACTCCACTAGACATGTCAGTAGCTGATGGCCGAAAGTGTAAGCGGCACAGTATGTGTCACAGAGAATCTAAAACCAGTGGCTGTGGTGGCAACTGCTTTGACGTTAAAATAGATCCCACTGAAATATTAGTTTGGGGAAGCAACGATAACTACAGTTTGGGAATAGAAACCCGACAGACTAGGTCGAATCCAGAGTTGGTTGAAAAGTTCAGGAAGGAGAAAATTTACATTAGCCAGGTATAAAAGTTGTTGATTTGTTTTTAAGTGCTTCTATCTATATTTAAAAGTTGTGTTCAAACCTTCACAATGTACGTAAAAGGTGCCGTTGAAAACAATCTTTATTATATGGTATAGGTTGTACTGGAGCCTTTTCACTCCGTATTTTTGTCACAACAAGGAGAAGTCTTTGTTTGCGGCTATGGATTCGGGGGTCGCTTAGGTACCAATGACGAAAAAGCTGTGATTCCTCCGACTCTCATAACGTTTAAAAATTGCGAAAGCAAATGTATTTCCGTTGCTGCTGCAGCAGATCACACACTATTTGTTATGGAAGACGGCAAGGTGATTTTTTATACCGTGCAGGAAACAGAATTTAAGAATTTTGTTAAAGTCTTTAAAATAATTAAATTATCTTTGTATTGCAGGTTTTTAGCTGTGGAATGAATGAGAACGGGGAACTAGGTCTTGGAAAGCAATTGAAAAAATGCTGTAATCCGAGAATTGTTGAAACGTTGCATAACAAGGTTGAGATATTAGGAGTATCAGCTGGGAAAAATCATTCCGTGTTCTATTGTGACCGGTTATTGTATACTTGTGGCCTTAATGATGGCCAACTTGGACACGTCCCAGACATCGGAAGCAGAGTATATGTTCCAAAGCTGGTATGTATCAAGCATATGCTTGTTATGCAGTACTTTGTTCGAATATTTTGAAATTTTGAAATATAAATTTTATGTCTATGACTTGCACACATAGGTGGAAAATTGGGCTACGAAGCTTCACAAAGACAGTACGTTCACACATGTAACATGTACCGACTACGCCACGATATTGCGCACCAGTCTTGGTCACATATTTATACTGTCGAACTTTTGCATTCGTCGTGTAAATCACCGGTTAGTTTTATATTTGCTTAGCGAGAGAAAAGAATGCTGCAGTGATGATTATGTGATACAATTTGTTGGTTTATGCTCCCTAATCTATTCCCATTATTTGCAGACAAACTGAAGTGCTGAAACTTCTCGCGATAAACCATGTAAATCCAAAAGGGGGCAAGAAGTATGTAGACTCCGAAGAGGCCAAGTCAGATGGTCAACTAAATATTATCTCTTTGAATGGAATGGGCAGGTAAATTGATTAATTTTTTCATACCTGTATGCAAAGGTCGAAGGATTGAAATGTTACCAAGTTGATTTAAATAATTTCCTTTCCTTTCGCGTGAATAGACTTCTGATATGGAAAGATACGGACAAGGCATCCACATCAAGTGCTGCCGTTGAATCGCGAGTTGGATTACCCCTTCCAACATCAGTTACCCACGGAACTTTCCACAAGGTCCTTTTCAGCATATCGCGGCCCATGACAATTGTTGACGTTTGTGCTTCACAGACAGGATTTGCATTTGTGACCTTAAATGGGGATGCTTTTCAGTGTGGATGGTCTTGTACTGCAATACCTAAGACGTATTTAACCAAATTCTTGCGGGATAGCGGACCGGGTCCGTATGATTTTCAAAGGAAGACAGGGAAGAGAAAGGACTATGAATGTTAGTAAAATATAATATTCTTGTGATATTTTGTTAATGATAATGATTCGACCTTAATTTAATATTTTGAACAGCCAAAAACTTGGAAGCTATTTGTGAGCAGTATAAACCTAAGCGGATAAATAATATTTACACCGGTGGATTTATAGCATGCGATCCGAAAGGAAATAATTTTTCCATTTTGCAGAGATGCTCGAAATCACTGCTGGCATTATCTCAACCTGCGTATGGGTCCGAAATGCCGAAACAAATGTTTCAACTACTATATGAAAATATGGAGAATGATGGCATTCATGATGTTATCTTCAAGGTATTTAATTTAAAATTGGCTTGTATACCACTAGTGACTAGTATTAATTAACTTGTAGGCAATATTGAGAAATAATATTTTCATGACCCTTTTATAGGTGAAAGAAGTGAGTTTTCGAGCACATCTATTCATCATAGCTTCAAGATGCTCGAAATTGTACACCCTGGTTACCGAAAACGCCACAAGATCTAAAAATGAGGAGGAAAGAAATATTTTTACTTTGGTCATTGATAACACTGACCCAGTAGTGTTTGAAAAGATACTGCTGTATTTGTATACCAACAAATACCAATGGCCTAATAAAGAATACTCAGTTCCAACAAATATCCAGGAATGTCAACAAATTGACGAGTCGTTGCTCTTGGCAAAGAAGCTGGGATTAGTGTCTCTAGGCAAATTAATTCGCTCCATTTTGAGTCAACATTCCGACACCATTGACACGCTGCTATATTCAATCCCCGAAGTATGCAGATTTGATAGGAATTCCTTTAAATCGTTATATGATGTATCGCTGGAGAGCGAAAATGGGTCCATCTTTCAGGCCCACAAGTGTATGCTTGTGGCTAGAACAGACTATTTTAGCTCCATGCTGAATTCCAATGCGTGGCTTGAGGTATTATTGTAATAATTTTTCATTCAAAAGTAAAAAAGTGTGTTGTCTATAAAAACAATGTATTGCAGCGGTCAAGTACCAAACCTTTAAGGCTGCCGGTTTCCGAAGCGGCTTTAGATGTTCTACTAGACTATATTTATACGGACGAGTGCGATAAATTAAATAACGCGGACGTCGATACGCTAACTGAAGTCTTATTTATGACCGATCAGTTCTTACAAGATCGTCTGTCTACCATGGCTGCAGAAGCAATGATCCGTCATATTTGCATGAGAAATGTAGTGGAAATACTTATGTTGTCTTCATCGAGCAATGCGTATCACCTTAAGGAGGCGTGTATGGAATATATATCCATTAATTTGCCATTCATGTTGGAAAACAGGTACGAATGAATCAAATGATTTTGAGCTAGTTCATTTATTTAAGGGTTACTCACGAACGCCTGCGGGTAACGCGGTAATACGGTAAATCGGTAACTTTTTGCAATGTATTTAGATGGAGAAAAGTCACTCAAATACCCTAATATCCCGTTACCCCGATGCATTGGAGTACCCTTTTTGTAGTGTCTTTCAATGTGTCCGTCTTGAAAAATTATTACCAATATTTACGATAGGATTACAAGATGAACAATTAGAGCTATCAACTATCGCACTAACACCATATATAAGTATATAATATAATGCGTCTCTTTTCGACAATTCAAAGGTCATTGGACACTATCCCTACAGATATTATGGATGAAATAACAGAATTTCATCGTGAAACTAAGGCAATTGTCCACTATAGAAAGATGCAGGCCAGTGAAGTTTCTGAAGATATCAGATACAAACTCGCAAAGGAGGCCATGTCTGCAGAATTTCTCGAGGAGATTGGCAAGATAGAACTAAGTGACTCGGTGTCTACGAAAAAACCTGCATGTAAATCTCGTGTGAAACTTCGATCTCGCACATTCTCTGATACAGACGTGCATTCCGTGCAGCTTCACACTATGGAACAAATTTCCAGTGCAAATAACTCAATGGACAGTTTGGTTGGAGCTGATATGCTTTTGGAGGAAACATTCGGCTCCAAATCTTCATTGTCCGAATCTAATAATAAGTACAGCGAAAATTCTAAGCCTATCCCAACTGGGAAACATACCGTTCCTTTGCCAAGCTATAAAAAACCGTTAAATAATGATCCCCTTGGGATTACTTCATCTGTTAAATGGAATTTACAAGACTTCCCTTCTCTTGGCCAAGAATGTGTTACCCCAAGTGCACCGGTAAAATTATCGTCCTCTTTGCCTACTCAGAGCTCTAGTAATGTAGGGGCCCCTACACAACACTCAAGACGAAAAACAAAATGGAAAACACTGGGGGCAAGTGTTGGAGGGCCAAGTGTGGCTGCTGAAGGTCCTGCTGAAAAAAATTTTATCACTGAACAGTGTCATAATCCATGGAAGACCCAAAGAACTCAAGTGGAAACCCCTACTGGTGTCGCAAGTCTTGGGTTTCAAGACATTGTCGATGAGGAGCAAGAAAAGAAGGATAACTTGGAAAGAGTAACTAACAAGCCTTTACGGCTAATGCAGGTATTTATTTGCTATCCGTACCGCAACTTTTCGGGTTTCATAGGGATGTTAGTTTTTTTTGGCTTTGGAGTACTATTAGTTAACCGATTTGATTACTTTTCATTTTTAGATTGAAGATGAGGCCATAAATGTTTTAACTCAAGAGTACTATACTAGGGACGTCGGAGACGGTGTGGAGGTCTTAGAGGTCAAAAGACTGTGTTCCGATAAATACGCGGACCCAACATGGGTAGCATCATCATCTCCCGGCCTGAATAATGCAACGCAGCATGTTAGCGTGAACATGCAGCGTAAAAATAATTTCCCAAACCTTTAACTGAGTGAGAGAGAGAGAATTATGATAGTCCGAAGTCTAGTTTCAAACTACTCATTGAGAAATAATAGTAGTTAATAGTTGTTGCCTGTTGTCCTCAAAAAGCACCTTGTTAAGAGTTCAATTCAATTGTACGGGTTCACAAAAAATAAAAATTACGTGGTAGTTGTAACGACAACGAATATGAATGTAATTTCGACTGAAATAAAAAAAAAAATAAAAACAAAAAAAAAAGAGTATAATCTATAGGGCCTAAGCCCGCCCAAGCCTAGTTTTGAATACTTATTAATTATGGTACAGAATAAATATTGGCCGGGCCAACACGACAACAATCATTGCTTTTTAGAGCTTTATTAATCAACGATATATACATACAAGATTATAAACTAAGACAAGAAAGAAGTTGCATCACAAAGATAATGATTTAAAACAAAACAGACTAACAAGTTCACCATTGGTCCATATAGTGTGAAATGAGCACACGAAGTGAGCAAATTAAGTATATCAGATAATAACTGTACACAAGATGATAGATACAAATCATAAAAAACAACCTATTAAAATGTGAATGCAGGGAATCATAACAGAATATTTCATTCTAGTCAATGCATTAAGGCAGAGTCATACACCAACTTTAGAAACCAAAACTACTAAAATTAGTACAACTTTGCCCCTACCAATTAAACATATGCGGGCATGCCTGCAAACGATTTGCTCTTGCTCCCATTTAATCATAAATTAGTCTATACTTAATGTAATATATCAATGAACAGATTTGAAATACAACGGGTGATTAACACAACAAATGAATAATAGTCAATCAGATCTAAAAATTAGAAATCCGGCAGCACGATCACCTTATAAATCATAAACAAACTTTAAATACATTAAATAACCAAAATAAGCAAATCCTTAACAAGTTTTAAAAAAAAGTTGATTAGTTGATACATTGATACTTGATCACAAAAATAAACACGTGATTAGTTAAATAACAGTTTGGTATCGTATCAAGTCAATCAAAAGGAAGGAAAATTATGATAACGATGAAACCCTGACTCTAACATCAATATAAACAAATGAAATAAATATTAAATATGACAGGAAGAAAAACTCAAATCCTGTCCATCCAGAGCTCAGCCAAACAAAACTTTCCTGCAGTTATCAGCGCCACATTTACATTCAATGCTTTTCGGATCATCAGGATCATACTCAGGAGGAGGAGGAGGGGGCTCGTTATTATTACTTGCAGCAGCCGCTGCAGCAATGCGGCTTTCATTATTCTGACTCATATAGTCAAATGTTATTTCCTCGCCCTGAAATATTCCCGGAGTAGGTTACAACTTAATAGGTGTGCAGTTGTGCACTGAGTAGGCAAAAAAAAAAAAAAAAAAAGACTTTGTATGGTGTCTTACCCTGGGAATATCTCGAAGAGCGAATAAGGCCAATTTGGGCAAATTGGGATCCAAACAGTCGACCCACACAGCATAGACTCCTAGACTGGGGTCGCAGCTGTGGTTAATGAAATGGGAGACATTGCCATACATCTTTGCGTCTACAGTGTAGGGGCTGTCTGAATCATTAAAGTCTAAATCAAACAAATAAGTACATCCCTCGGCATCATACAAGCGTCCCCTTCGCTCAGCTTCTTCAAAATTGATGATTTCACCCAAATACAGAGTGACAAAGCTTCCCTTTTTTATTAGCTAAACAGAACAAAATATGTGGCATAAAAATATCTCTTCTCGCAGAGAATACTACCATCAAGAGATTGGTATTTAAACAATCAATTTAGGTCCAAATCTTTTCAAAGTAAGTGTATCACCTGAGTTGCTTTGACACCCCAGCCTCTGCCGTTGTTAGTTCTAAAGATACAGAATTTCAAGTCAGTTCGGCCATCTTGTACAATCCTATTAGTGCATGTTGGCCCGCATGCGCATTTCCTATTACATTCATAGATCGGGCGTCCGATAGGAATTTTTACTCTGTAATTCAAATAATTGTATTAAATAGATTAAGAGTTAATTAATTGGATTAAGACTAGCAAAGAGTTTTATTAATAGGTGCCAGCCTCATTCTTGAAAATAAGCTTAGGGTACTCACTTCCTATACATCGTGTACGAAAATTCTGTCCCGGACTCATGTGGGCAGCATTTCTTACGGTTAGCATAACAGTCTGTGCATTCACAGCCAACCGGAGGCTCATTTGGCAAAATGAGACCGCCCGTAGGAATATAATCATTTACATAATTAAAGTCTGTTGGAGGACCAGCAGAATCAACGTCATTCACAACTATCATTCTGGGCCTTCCTTCACTGACACGATTCAAGTAGTTTTCCCATGCCTAATAAATCAAATCATGTTTCACAATCCTACAATTGAGAAATTATAAAAAAAGGTTACAATTGCACACTAACCTTGAGATCAATCTTTGCTTGTTTTGTTTTATTTTCAAGCTTCACGAGCATAATTTGTTTCCGTAGGACAATCTTTTTATCGTCCGTTAGTCGATCGGCCATGCCATCGACAATGTATCGATTGATTTTATCTAAAGGCCAGTGAGTATCTTTTTTTGCATTTATGAAAGAGATATCTAGTTCCTAAAACCAAAATCAGCCAATAAACAATTACACTCACTAAAATGGTAATCTCTGCCTCCGTCTTTGTTTTCTATAATTCTATACACAATTTATATACGTTACCTCAATTTCTTCTGCAGTTATAGAAACCCCCTCTTTCTCCAGATACTCGTCAGCGCGAACATCAAAGGGCCGAGGGTCTGGTGGAACTTGAAAATTAATGTATGGGCCACGGCGCCGTTTTCTGCCGTTACTCATAGTGACATACTCACTTTTCTCCATGATATCGTCATACTGGGCTTTTCTTTTCTCATAAAACGTCAGCATCACATCTTCACAACTTTGAAGATTCTCTTCAGGTTCCCAAGTATTAAATTCATCAGCCCAACCTTTCCATTTGATTAAATACCAAGAACCCTTGTCATCTTTTTGATAGTCAACCACATTTTCCACTTCATACGTGTCGTCGGCTCCCGATTCATCTGATTTTACTTTCTCATCCGTTTCTTTATCCCTCTCTTTCTCGTTTGAGCTAGTAATTGTATAAAATCATACTGTAAAAGCGGTAGTTTTTGCCAAAAATATAATATGCATCAGACATTTGCACAATACTTACGATTTTACTAATTTTTCCTCCCCATTTTCCTTTTTTTTCTCTTTTTCTGATTCATCCTCTTCGATATGACCATTAAGCTTTTTGTCAGATGCCTCCAGTACATCAACCGATGACACTTTCTTGACATCCCGGTCAGACATCTTGACTATCTGCGGCAGGCAAAAGGAAAACATAGTTATCCTTTCAATCGTGCAGTTACTTTGCTGATTCACTACAAAATACAATCATTTTTTAAGTTATAGAAAAACCATCGCAAATTGAATAAACCGGAGAAACTATGACAATAAAACATAAAATGCTGGAAAAAGCCTTCACTAGGCACATCCTTTTACAATTTTTAGTTCATAGCTAATATATTTAGGAAAAACTTACCAAACTCATGTAATTTCGAAATTTCGGCTGAGTAAAGGGAATTTCGATTGGGGCACAAACACTGATCATGTGCACATAAAACTACACATTTGCTCCATGATTTAAATCATATTTAATCATTTGATTTAATAGCCGGATTTTCATTCATTTTCATTTAAAACCCAGATTTCTTTCAAGATTGCACAAAACCAATGATGATCAAGTGATCAAGATGTAGTAGGGAAGGAACATACTTTTCGCTCCAAAATTTGTTTCAGCTCCAGCCAATGCTGGTACTAGAACAGAGAGGGAAACGAACTATCTAACACTACTCCAATCAATGATACTTGCTGACAATACTTTACTCCACTTGTTGTGCAGCAAAAAGCCAAAGCCCGAAGCCTCCAGAACCCAGAGCCGATCTCATAAGTGGGAAGCGAAACATCACTAGTATACCAATATGTCTGCAGTCAACTGTTTTTTTTTTCATTAGATGCAAATGCAAATGGAATAGCAATATGAACCCGACTGATACTAATTTCAGACAAACTGAATTTTAACATTTACAGTCTTTTTGCCTTTAGCTTCAGCGCCTCAGAGATAAAACTTAGACTGACTGACTTTTGTCGGGTGACTTTTATGACCTGAAAACAGCCAAGCCGTCTCCCAAGTCTAACCTAACAAAACTTTCACACAACGAATAGAAGACTTGAGACCGAAAAGAAAACCTAATCAGTAAAGAACAGATAAGACGATTCCTCACCTTCAAATGCCAAAAAATAGCAGCAACTTCCGTCGGAAACTTCCGCAAGTTGAGAGAACTGGAGCTATTGGCGCCACTTAATAGGTTAAGTGCTACGCTTGTGACTGAACAACCTTAGCTAACGAGGAAAAATCTATGTTAGCCGTGGTAAAAACTTAGAAACAAGTTAGTGGTGCCAATAGATCCAGTCCACCCCACAGGTTATAAAATCCAGTAAGAAATCTTCGCTAACCAGACCACCCAAACAAGTTAGCAAATCCAGTAAGAAACCTTCGCTTACCAGGCCACCAACAACATATTAGGCATAAACAGAACAAAAGCCAAGTTAATTCATCTCAGACAATTTGTACATCCAATCCAAAAAAAAAACTCAAGTCTACATGCAAAGAGTATAAAATTGTCAATTCGAATGAGGAATGACTCATGAACATCCAACGGTTGCAAAAAACTTGATGTGTCGTCAACTTACCAACCAACCAACCAGTAACTTGAGAACAAGCGATAAAGATAAGATGATAGCTGATGAAAGTAAGTAGAAGAACTTACCAACTGGCCAATAGTAATAGTAGATTAGAATTAACTGCAGCAATCAAACTAACACATAAGTAAAATGAAGAATGAAAAATACGATGACCAAAGCCGATGGCGTTCAAAACAGAAAACTAAAATTTCTTCCAGTTATTGGGAGCAGACCATGCTGCAAATGGCAATAATGATCGCCACAAGGCAAATAGCATAGAATCAATCAGAATAAATCAAAAAAAGATTACAAAAATCTACAATCTAATGACCCAAGCCGACGGAGTTATCAGACTACAAAAACTAAACGCTCCGTCTCCTCTCAGACCATGCCGCAGAGTGCAATAATGGCGGCCACGATGGAACAAATGGAAAGAAGATGAGGCCTAAATTCTTTCTCAACAACACAACATGGAAGCTTCACATATTCCATATACATAGCTTTGTAAAAAAAACCGCATAATGCATGGTTTTTCTATTCCTGTCTCCTCCTCATTCAAGCTCCAACTTGTTCTGCAGCCTAATCACGCATTGTGCATACTACGCATCAAGGGCCTCTATTTGTCATTTTGTACCCAAAATGAACTGCCCTACAACTTGAGATAAAAGTTAAACGGCCTTAAAAACTTTCCCGTCACTTACCTGATTAAGATTCTTGATTTTGAAAATTATGTCATAAGCGAGTTTTAAAATTGGCATTTTAGTTTGGCAGATAAGCTACACATATGATTACAAGTGGCGTTTTAAACTGGCCCCTAGTTTTTACATGGACATGGACATTCGCATTTGCAGGGCGACAGCACACGAAACAGTGTATGGGTACACATGTGTACTATGAGTAGAGCGCGCTCACTGGCATTGGGTACGAACTGGGAAGCCCAATATGATTTGCTGTGTAAATCCCACCTACTGGTCAGCGGACGAATGGAATAAAGTTTACAAAGATTTTGAATATCAGGCCGCTATTTCAAGTTGTCAACGGACGTTTTTCTCAGTCAGTGCAATTCACAGGCTGAACGTAAATTACATTGCTTGCATATGTAGATTGGTGGGATTCCGTTTGTTTTGGTCATCTCATTTGATTTCTGTTCTTCATTTATACTATCTCTTAAATGGTGGTCATTTAATTTTATGTGTGAATGATTTGTATGTATGAGGAGTGGTGGTAAAAGGTTTATTATTAAGGTTTGTGAATTTTTGGAGTTGTGTCGTGTTGGGACTTCGGAATTTGGGAACTTGGTGTCTCTTTTCAGAGTAAGGACTGAGATGGTGTAATTTTATGATTATGGTTGTTGTTCACAGTTAATTTGTCGTTTTATGTGATGGTTTTGTTTTGTTTAGTTCACTAGAATTTTGTTTACATTTTTCAGATTTGTTCAACATCTTCGGTTTTACTGTTCAGCTGGAAAGGGCGCTAACATTGGATGGTGATTTTGGGCGGAAAGTAAACACTGATTGTTCTGGAGACTGGTTTTAGATGAACGGGCCTTTTCCACTTGATTTTCGTTGGATTGTATCGTAAGTTAATAACTTTATTCATAACGTTGCTAAACTCCGGGTTAGTCTCTACAATTACTATGTCATTCATCTTTTGTGTCAGTTGATAATCCACCTTTCTGTATCTCTCGTGATTTTTAGTTATTAAATAGACTTTCAGGCTAGTGGCTGGAGTCTTAGGCATTGTATTTAAGACTTAATTTATTATTGTTTAAGATCAAGATGAAAAAGCACTTCTATAGAAGTGCTTTTCTATAGAATTTTCTATAGAAGTCTGCTATAGCAGAAGAGTGAAATCAAAAGCTAAGCCTGAGTGCATGTAATGTCTTTTTTTATCTACAAGTTTATATTTAATATTTTGTTTAATATTTTTTGTTGTTTTAAATTGTGTCTAAGTCAGCAATTCATAAGTTATTTTTATAGAGTGAGTCAGCAGTGAGTCTTGAAATACTTCCGACTATGTGACATTCTTCTCACCATCACAGTAGCAGGTACAATATTGACTGCAATATTGGTTACTGAATTTTTCTTAATGACTTTCATGCTATCATGTCAACGTGTATCACATGCACTGATTAACTTTCTTTATTTCATTCGCAGTTAGCTGCACGATTAATCGCATTCACTTTTGAAATATATTATTATCGATTTATACTTTTACGTATCTAATCAAAAAACCATAGTCGTATTGTATTAAGTATTTAATTGGATGTTCAATGACTCATTGCCCCTGTTTGCTGTTTGTGTTTACTTTTAATTTGCAGTTGATAGTAAAAAGCTTACTAGTGAATTTTAACTTTCCAAGTTCGATATCAATAGTTGTTATTGTTCCTGTTTTCAGTTTTTTTTACTATTGTGTTTGCACAGCAAATCCTTTGGAAATGCTCACTACCTCTATAGTTTAATCATTTTCAGTATTTTCAGTATTGACTTACTTGAATACAATGCATCAAATCAATCGTATTTGCTGATTTGCTCTCGCCCTCCACCTCCAGTACCAGTACAGTAAAACAGGAACGCGAGTAAGCTCACTGGGATTGTGGTGCAGTTGTTTACTCTGCACGTATTGAAGCAGGGCTACGGCTATTACATCTACTTCTGTGGTAGGGCTATGCGAAACACGATTGATTTGCTTTGTTCGCTGCTTTGTTCAATGCTATATGGTCGACTCCTGCTGAATTGAATGTGCGTAAGCAGACACAAATGAAAAGAAAACAAAGACCTGGAGAAGCTATTCCTAGACTATGGCTTTACGTTTGTAGACAATTTGACTCAACAGCCAGGATCGTAAAAATTAAATGAAAGACTGTTAAAAGTCATTCATAATGTAACTCTCGTTGCATATACAATATCCCTTACGATGACCACGACCACCCCTTTTGTGTCTATAAAAATGCTATTAAACAGATTAATTGCAACTGAAGGTCTTTTATTTTACTGATGGACAACGTATGTATCAATACTTGGCCGTTAACACTGACTGTTTCCTAATACGCAAATAATGACGCTTCAACAATTGTATAGTTTTATTGGCATGTGTGTGGTCTATTCTTCTATTTTTTAAATGTTCCAATTGCAGAAACGGGATTTCCAGTAGCTAAGGTCACAACTTAACTTTGTGAACAAAAAGGCTTTGATCCTGTGATTGATTGGAGGGGAGGTTGCTGTCTCGTGCCAGTCTGGAATCTGCAGGATTACTTCCGTAAGTCTTGTAAATATGAGTATGGTATTGTAATGCAGAATATCTTGTTTGCAAGCTCATTCTGATTCACTAACAATGAGGTTCAGAAAATGGGTGGTGGAGTTGCACATTATAATATAGCTCAAATAAACCTAGAGAAGTTGCATAAGAACCCCAAAAATATTAGATCCCCATGCGGCCGCTGACACTCACAGTATCAAAAAGTGTCTTTTTTACATGCATCTAAATACACATGTCGCTTAGTTTGAAAAACCGGTAACCCCTTAATTTCGAGTTTCCCATGTCATTTTCCATTTAAAAAATCGAAAATTGATTCTCAATTTTCAAAATTTGTTTCGTCCACCGTAGCCTATGTAAACTTGAGTGTTAGAAACTAATATTTTAAGGGGTTGTTTTAGGCACTCACCAAATCATTTTGTGCTATATCTCATTTCAAAACTCCGCCACCCACCTTCAACACCTCATTGTAAGTAAAATAACCGATGATCAAAGCAATTCTATCAGAACAACGACTTAACCAATTTATCGTTTTACTACTTATAAATTGTTTTTTTACAGAATTATGAAGACGCCGAGACTGCAAGTTTCTCCTAGACGATCGGTGGTAGGATATCGCCCTGGTCCTGGAACACGGTTTGTTGCCCGTAGACCGTTATCAGCATTGAATAAATCGTCAAGCAGTGCCAAATCGACGAAAAATGTTGATTTAGCCACTCAAAGGAGCAATATTAAAGTAATTGTTCGGGTTCGTCCGCCAAATAAGAGGGAGCAAAATTCTAGGTATGTGTAAGCTTTCATTAATAATAATTCCCCCATGCATTAAATCATAATGCTACTTTCTTATTAATGTAGTTTCATGATAATAAATTTACTTTATGTCAACCACTATGTAGAATCATAGTAGCACCGATACCAGAAAATTTGATTGTTTTTGACCCTCCTGACGAAGAAGAAGCGTTTTACTTCCATGGGGTTAAACAAACTCGTAAGTCGGTGTTTAGCTGACTTGTCTGTATTAATTATAATAGGCAATAACAGTACGCATTTTTTTCTGATTCTCATTCAACTAAATTTGTACTCAACAGAGACCCAGCGAGGACGCGGACATAAAAACCTGCGCATGGCCTTTGATAAAGTCTATCATGGGGATGACAGCAATTCGTTTATGTTTGAGGACGTGATGATCCCTGCAATCGATTCATTGCTTGCAGGTTTCAACTGTTCGGGTTAGTTATTGTATACATTTATATTGGTTGGTATCTAGAAACAAGTCGCGATGATGAAAACGAAGCTAATTTCCAATTTGTATGTACAACAGTCTTTGCATATGGCCAAACTGGATCTGGAAAAACATTCACGTAAGGTTTCTGTTATTTTTCAATTTGTTCATGAATATTAAATCGAGCTTGCAATGCATTATACTTAATTGGTAATATAGGATGCTTGGATCCCAAGAAAACCCCGGATTAACACTCTTAACTGTATCAGAACTATTCAGCCGTATTGAAAAAATGGAAGAAAGCAATGAAATTAAACTATCTGTATCGTACTTAGAGGTATGTACTGTGGCTTCTCTGTTTTAAATTAAAGCCTTAAAGCCTTAAAGCACATTAGTAGGTTTTGCATGTATTTTGTAGGTCTACAATGAAACTGTTAAAGATCTGCTAAACGTTTCTTCGGGGGAGTTAAGTGTTAGAGAAGACAATAATGGTGTTATTACTATTCCAAATTTAACGTCACATGAACCAAAGAACGCTACGGAATTACTTCAATTACTGACCCGTGGGAATAGTATTAGATCACAACATCCAACTGATCTTAATGCCGAGGTAATTAAACTTGATTCTAAGAATAATGGCTTTTAACTCTGGGAGGTAAATTGTTCATCAATTAAATATGTTCCTTTTTAACTTTGCAGTCGTCAAGATCACATGCTGTTTTTCAGGTTAGTCATATAATCATGTTACATGATATGGATCTAATAAAGTACCACTCTTCTCAAATGGTTCATTCAAATGTCGTTATGTCAACACTTGAATACTTCAGGTCTGCATTGCAATGAGAGGACGTTACACAGGGACGAGCTCCAAACTAAGCCGTTCCAAACTAGTTATGATAGACTTGGCTGGTTCGGAACGGGGGACAGCAACTGGGTTTGCTGGTCAGCGATTTCGAGAGGGAGCAAGCATTAACTGTTCTTTGTTAGCTTTGGGTAAGTAACATTGCTGCTGTTGATTTGTTTGATTAATTAATTAGACATTCAGGTTGGTAATGCAATTCAAGTATCCACATATTCCCTTTATAGGCAACTGTATAAACGCATTGGCCAGTGGAAGGAAACATATACCATACCGTAATTCAAAGCTCACTCGAATATTGAAAGACTCTTTGGGTGGTAAAAGCAAGACAATTATGATTGCTAATGTTTCTCCTTCAAGTTTAAGCTTCGAAGAAACATACCAGACTTTAAAATATGCTGATCAGGCCAAAAGAATTAAGTGTCAGGTAAGTTACAATCATAGAAGTATGCTTTTGTTTGGTAGAAAAAGTCAACTCATTGGCCATTACCTATTTTTACTCGAATAATTTGTTTGGATTTTAGGCAAAAAAAAATAATCTATCCGTGAACACTTGCTTCACCCAGTATAATAAAATGCTGGAAGAAATGACGGGAAAAATTGCATCGTTGACATCAGAATTAGATGATTTGAAAAAGAACTGCAAGTGCAATATTGTACCCGTCACCAAGGATCAGGAAACTATACTATCTGTACGTATCGTATTTATTTATAGACAAGTTTTACTTTAAAGTAAACGGTGTGAACTAAGTTGTTGTTTTATATAACAGGCATCTTTTCTGGGCGACCAAAGTTTAAATAATTACTCCAACACCAATAAAGAAAATACATTTATCAAGTCAAGCAAAAAAGACAATTATGATTGCGAACGTGATATCGTAAATCAGTTAGAATTAGAGTATGCTCGAGCCTCGAGTAGTATGTCTTTAAAATCTCTGCAGATCAAATGGAAATCACATCGCATTGACACATTGAAACAATTAGCACCCAATGTTAATAATGCTTCCAAAGGTTTGGAAAAAATGAAAAAGCAAGTAGATCTTCTAAAGAAGCGGTACAAGAAGCTGCTGGAGAAAAAATTAAAGTGTTATGAGCAACTAAGGAGCAAAAAGCAGCTGGTCACAACATCTAGCCCTAGTGATTCAGCGAAGGTAATTTGTCATCTGCAACTGCATGCCTCAAACTTCTGGACTTATGTATCATTTAATTTTTTTTAAATTACAGCTTGAAGTGAGTCTTAATCAAGCGAACGAGTTGGCTCGTTTTTATAAGGAATCTTGCTTATTTTTATTGGAAGAACTGTCACAAAACCAAGATTTACTTGTCAAATCTATCGGCTGCCTTATCCCCAATCATGCTCTTGCCTTGCATTACTCTTCTTCAAAAGTTAAAAAGGAATATGAAGTGAGCTTTAAATTCTTAGTGTGAATTCTGGTATTGAGTATGTGATCTAAAACTTGATTGAACTTTTTCTATAGGATGTCATGTCAGATCTATTTTGCGCTCGTGTCCGCTGGGCCAATGATACGGCTTCTACTCCTAAGCAAGAACAACCGTCCGGTTATGTTCAACAATTATTAGAGTTACTGAATAAACCTTTTTCTAGCAGCGGATTTACTGATTCCCATTGTTGTGGTGACTTAAAGACTGGTAAGAAAGAAGTGCATGAATAATATCATCTGAAACTCGTATCGTTGTAGTATTCTTTGAATCTATACGTTATTTATGAGGCTGCAGTCGCGGTAGCCGTAATCAAAGTACAGTAGAGTACATATGCTTTTTTTGTATTAGTTGCAGGTCCGATGAAAAAAATATGCTCTGACCGCATACTCACCCCTTCGTCCCGAGATAATTCTACTACGTAACATTTTTTCCAAGTGTTTGTTTCGGTTAGTCGTTTATAAAGCATCTAGAAATCTCACTTTTAATGACATGGTCGCTGTCATCGTTTGTATTTATCGTGGTTTATTCGGTAGTTTTATCGTGGCAGTTATTAAGGGATCGGGCAAAAAAGTATACGTTATATTCCGTAGTTGTACGTTATGCAAGTCGGATACTTTACCAATTCTTCTGTTAGTGTCGGGTGGGTCGGATGTACATTTATTAATGTGTGCACGTGTACTCGTACTGTACAATCAGGACTGCAAACGGATCAGATCGACAGTTTTCTTGTTTTATAGTTGATAAGGTTCAAACCCAATTTAACATTATTTATTCGAGTAAGAAATGCATTTATTGAGATGTGTTGAGATTTTAATGTATTTTTGTCGTTTTACTCCAAGTTATGAGATTTATAAGGATAGAACGGATAAAATAATGTTGACGTTGATCCGATCCGTTACGCCCTTGGTACAGTTCACGAAACCACTTTGTATTTGTATATATTGGAATGATTGTTTCATTCATGCATTGTTGATGTTATAGTATTTTGCAATCTAGTGGGTTATGTTTACTGTAAACTACTTTTAATGGTATGGCTAACATATGGGTTAGCCTAGTTAGCCATACAGTTTTAATATTGACAACTCATTATTATTTCTATCAACTGACTTTTCAGTAAACTAGTTTCGGCTTTAAGAAATACTTACAGTCATGCATGTACTTATTTTAGACTCCATTATTTTATCCTGGTTTTCGAACTATTTAATCGTGCTCATGTAACACAAGTTATATGGAATCATTATCCGGCTGTTACAAGTAGGTAATCGTTAGAATCTAAAAGATTAAAATGTAATAGACATTTTTATGTAGGCTTATTTAGAATTTTTCAAGGATATGTTTAGGAATTTTTTTTTCAGCTGGTGCATTCAAAGATTTTGTGCAATGCATTCACGTGGCATGGCAATATATGGATCCATCATTTAGGTTTTCGTCGTAATGTTATTGGTTCATAATTTTAGAAAGTGTAAATAGTTTCCCAGTAATTACAAATGGCATGCACCATTTTTATATCTTATGACGATTGTTGTCAAATACAGTAATCCGCAAGACATGCAAAAATGTGCGGTACAGCTTTCAACTGATCTCCGTGTACATTTATGTCCAGGCAATCGCTTTGTATGCGTCATTGCGTACATAATCTGAAATGTTTGTTGATTACACGTGTGTAATTAAGAATACAATTTTTGGGGGAAATAAATAGGCTGTAAATAAATATGCATATGGTGGCATGGTATCTACAGTATCAAACTAACGTAATGTATTAGTAATTGAAACGGATGCTGTGTGTACATTATTTGTAAACAGAGAAATAGTACGCACCCAAACAAACATTGGTTAGATCTACTAGAATTACGGCATTAGGTTTTGTTTGCATGCATACTAGATATACAATGTACTGACGAGAGAGTGAGTATCTGAATGCGCATTGCGCATTGATGATTTAAAAATATCTTGGGAAAACGTAATGTAAACTCAAATGAAGTCTTTTCAGAGCAGCAATAATGTAATAATCATTTTGGAATGCGAGAGCCAATACTTTATATGTTGAGACTATGTAGTAAACACTTGAACTATAACCACCCACTAATTAAGTTGATCTAATATAATGTACCGTCTTCCGTACCTGTAACAGATTTGTAAATGTATGGAACTATATATAATGGAATTTGAATATCAAAATAAAATAAAATGCTCCTTGCTTTGAGCTACTACCAATTTATACATCTAATCAATTACTTCTTATTAAACTTTTCATATCCACAGTTTTTCGTTAATTTAACATTAATATAGAATGGCTAACTATTCTTCATCTTTGTACCCTTGATTTGGGAACGCAAAGAAATCATGCATGACAAGCAAAAAAGCAATGGCTGTATCACATGCAAGCATAATTTACTTTTGAGTTGACGTAATTCTAGACTAACCTACCTGAAATCATCACTAACACAAAAAGTAAAAATAGATCAAAATTTGAAAGAAGGCGGAGAAAAATTGGGTAACTAAGCTTAACTTTTTTGTTAACTGCAAATACAACAAAGTGAAAATCACATGGGGCTACTTGATACTTTTTTCCAGTAGTATATACTAACTTCAAGCTATGAGATTATGATTATGAAGCTGAGAACACGTAAGCTCGAATAATAAGAAACAAAAAAGCTATGCTGTATTACAATAGCAGCACAATACGTTTTCACTTCAGTCATCCATAAACTCACAGCAGCCCACAGGATCAATTTTTACCACCCAACTGTGATATTGTTCTTGGAAACTTGCACTTGAAGCCATTGCTTCAGAGGCTCAAAGTAAGATAGCAGAGGTGCTGACGAGATTTCTGATTTCCCAGTCATTTTCTCCAAAACCACAGAAAAATGTTGTTGCCTTCCTTGACTCATCATATTCCTGCAATAATGGAATCCACATAATGCGATGAATATTTGAGTTACATTTGTCGAACATTTTTTAGCGCGTGTGCTATTGCATACGTGTTTTAACCTGTGACTACAAGTACAACGGTACAACTAGCCCCTACCATAATAGTTGGCCAGCTTCCTTTGAACCACGCAGTTGACACGTATGCATGTTATTTTGACCCCCAGCCTCACACATGGCTTGAAAAAACTGGAGCTGGAGGAAAGATGCCAAAAAGTATCGCATGTATGGAACGTTGTCAATGATGTGAAACTTGCCAGTCGCGTCCAATCCATCAGTCAACGGGACTCCTTGAGGTTTCCAAACTCCCAAGTACTCATAGTTCAAATCCCACCAGAATTCATTCCAAGTAGAGGCTGAGCTCTTGCTCTCAAATATGCCCCATCTCCATAAGTCCATGACCAGTCCAAAACCAATCTGTGGCAACTTTTCCAGTCCTAGTTTGAAGAGCCGTTTCATTGATGGATGTTTTCCATGCAACGTGTATGTTATGGCGTCTCCAACGGCTTCATGAAATGCAGGGTTTGCACCATCCTTTGTTAGTTAGTGGTGCATAAACATAATGCGTTAAATTACTTTTTTGTACTCCAAAATCAGTTGGTGAAATTGCGAGTCATCCTCCCATACTGTAGATTGTACAAACTTAATAAAATATCTGCGTGCATCATTTGGCACTTTGCAGTGAGCATAAAGTAACAATGTAATATATCATAACAGGAGAAAAGGTGGAAAAAATCTGTGGCTGGTTACGCTAAGATATAGGAAAACTTTTTGCCTAAAGTTAATTTTAGCTTTCGGATTGCAATGGAGGTTGTTTACTGTAGATAAAGGTGAGACTTTGGTGAACTTAATGCGTAAGAAAGAGATATTGAAGCCCATTGGATTAGTTCCACCCACATGAGCCGTGGTTTGGTTAAGTTATAACTATACGTACCTGCAATATGGTTGGCAGGTCCCTGTAAGCCATGAAATACATAATGTGGCCGATCTCGTGCGACACTGTTATCAAGTTCGCATCATTCACTTGAGCACACATCATCAATCTGAAATCCTGCTCTTCCACACCGTACATGTTGGCAGCTGAAGCGTGACAGTTTTGATTAGCATTTGAATCCAACCTGGGTCCAACATTTGCTTCACCGGTTTTCTCCACACCGTCAAGAAAGGTGGATTTCTCCCATACTGATGGTGGCATGGGAGGTAAGCCTGAAAAATGGAACAAGACGGAATGTTTTCTCATATGTATTTGCCTTTCTTCTCAAAACTCTGCAGTGGTCGTAGGTTTAGAACAACATATACGCATGAGATTACCTTTCCAAGAACCTTTTAGTCTCTCACTAACACATGCTTTAGACGATACAAAATACTAATACAAACAGGATTTAACGAATCACGTATACGACTGTTTTTTAGAATTTAAACTGATTAGACTATTTGGTACACAAGTTGTATTTATGGTAACTATTTGCTCTTACCCATGGAAGTATACAGAGATTCAGCTATTTTGACCATGTCGACAACTGAATAGTTTTGATCATTCATGGATGAAAATCCAGTGTTAGTAAAATCATTATCACCACAAGTCATGAACGAGAACTCATCTTCATCCCAAACGATGTCCATTAAGCTGTCCCATTGATGACCCCACATGTTTCCTGCACGTATTGGAAAACGAACAGTTTCAAATATTTGAGTTCCCAAAGTTAACTACGCATATAAGCATCAATCTGACACATCATGAACAGGACAAATGTCCTTCTTTAATATTCTGTATACCGCATTAGTATACCAGCAATCCATATTGCGCAATATTCATATCAAGCAATTCTTCCCAAATGAGGTATGATAATGAAAAATATTAAATTCTGAGAAGAACAAAACTGGGTCTCCAAACTTTTCTGCCGTCACACTGAAAACTGTCCAAGGCAAACGAACTGACAGTGAGTCACGTCCATTATTGTTTTTCCCAACAATGTGGAACACTCAAGTGTCATGGGATATATACAATAATGTCAAAGCTTGGAACCAAAAAACATTATTTACAAATACACACTCCTGTGGAATGGAAAGTATGCAATTAATGCTTGTCACTTGTCAGGTTGAACTATACACAGAAAATAAAGGAAAAAGCTGAGTAACTCCGTAGCTACAGGAAATAATGGGATCATGTAATAATGTTGTAAACTTATCATACCCAATAGATGAGCAGGTATCGGGCCTCGGCCTAGCCGTAGATTGTACACTTTCTGCAACTGGAATCGGACATACGCATGGAGCAGCTTGTATAACTCTTTGACGTCGTTATAGAGTTTCAAAGCAAGCTGCTTGAGGTTTCCCATTTCCATTTCATCCTGCCAGATTTTCCCCATGTTGTCCACTCCTGTGAGCGAAAGAGAAAACACGCAGAGTTGGTAAACTGTTTATAGTTTGCAATTACAGCTTGTGAACAGTAGTACAGTATGTATGCATGCATCATAGCGCGTAATAATAGGTAGAAACCTGACAAACTCACGCAGTGAGTGAGTGACTTTGAAAAGACGATATGATTATAATTACTCCCAAACTTTATTATAAGCTCATAACTAACTAACTTCCAGTTTTACGACAATGTAATTAGAGAAATAAAAACATATCACATTGCCTGCTTGTCTTGCCCCTTGATTGAGCAGTCGAACCAAGTTTGTGTACAAGGGTTTCGCTTCCGTCCCAATGTGTTGATGCCAACTTGTCCATGCACCTTTGAGCAAAGCCTCATCCCTACTTGTTTCCATCAAATGGTTCAGATCTGGTTCCATCCGCATGCAGCCCCCATTCGGAAGACATACTTTCTCATTGTACAGCTTTTGAAGCGTCCCCAGAATGGAAAGGATGTTTCTTAAAAACGACATAAATGCGTATGGTATATATTTGTCATCTTTTATTGATAAATTTGGAAAAGTTAATTTATTTACATATATCCGATATAGTAGGCAAGTTTTTCAAAGAAACCATTACGCCATAGAGTCATAGTCTTTTACTTTTTTACTTTTTGTATAGCAGTTGTTAGTCCGTTATTGACTGTATACTATTTATGACTTGTAATTCAATAGACCTGATATAAAATATGGAATAGTTTTGTATTCAATAAGAAAGTATTTTAAAGTGAGTACCCCAACTGATATTTAGTGAAACGGGGTCCTTTACAAATAAAGTATATTTGTCTCATTTCGTCCATGCTAGCTACGGATTCAGCTGACAAACGCTCGAGCACATTCAGCAATCTGGTGCACCAGACATTATTCCAACTGTTGCGTTCCGTTGTAAGGGCTTCATTCCTATCTGGAAATAAAATTCACATGCTCATTGAAAAAATCTCGCCTGACAGCAATCACAGAGAAAAATGAGGAAAGAAGAGTGACACAAGTTTGACAGGAAACAATGTCAAAAAGGAGAAATTATAAGCTCCTGTCACCCACGTAACGGGAGTTCCGTTTAATTTTCTCTCCACGTGTTGCAATTGTATAGTTAGATGGATTTCCAGCTATGTCGATGACAGGAGCTTTGTCATTTTGGATGGAAATATTGTCAGTCTGTTGTAAATAATCTTATACGGCAAATTACTTTTGTACTTTTGTATGTTGCCAATGAGTTGTGTTTTGTATTTTACATCTAACAGCTGACCTAACTATTAAATTTACGAACTATAGGGATAATTAATGCCATTAGGGAGCATAATAATTAGGCATTTGTACAAACAACCCATGAGTTCATATCGGAGTCTGAATGCCAATGTCGGAGCGACCCTTGACACGCATATTTGTGAGTTATTGCCATGATATTTGAAACTTTTTTTGTTTGAAATAAGAAAGGTAGAACTGCTTTCTCTGATTTGTAATTAAACATTGTGAAAATTTGCGCAAATAGTGGATATTAATATCTTAAAAATTCGTTGTGTTAAATTTTGACCAGAGTTTCCAGCTATAATTTGTTTGGACGGGAAAAACTACGAACTGAAGAAAAATTTGGGCAAATGCTTTTCACAGCCTTTAGGTTAGTCTTTCTTCGTAGTTTCTCATCATTTTGGCGTGCAAAAATTCCAAAATATTTTTAAGTCACATTTACGAAAAACATTTTTCTCATTCTAGTATGAACTGTGAGTTAAAGATTTAGACTAGTAGTATAGAAAGTATTAGCTAAACAAGTTTGATTGAAAAATGTCAAATTAGAAAAGTTTAATTTTCAATAAGAAAGTTTGGTACGCAAAGATATTTTCTGGTAAGTAAAAATTTTGGGATAAGGAATTTCTTTCGTTACAAAAGAATTCATGGAAAGCACAATGGTGGGAATACAAAAGTTCCATTGTCCATTGCAAATGTGCTACCCGTGCTGGCTTTTAAGAAAATGACTTTCTGGACTATGGTTACTACAGAAATACATCATTGTCAGCAAAATATGAAAGAAGTTGCTCTTTCACCTATGAAAGCTATACAAGCTGCATAATAGATGTATTTTACATGAATTGAATTGTGGTTAGTTGTTGTTACTTAAGTGAATAAGAAATAAAATGATGAATGAAAAGAATGCATTCCCTAGCAAAAATTCTTGGCGATCATTTGAAACTTTTTTTTTCAATTGTATGTACAACAAAACTTAAAACGTCTTAATTTCGGGGTTTCTATGCCTATAGCTAAGGAAGCATTTTAATGCACAGATACAACCAGCCTTGTGAGAAGTAGAAAGACTGGGGCAATGAAAGATATCGAGTAACTGAACGTCGTACAAAATATAGCCTAATAGCAAAATTCACAAAGTTACAAAGTCACAAAGTGCCTATTATTATATTGGGAGAATTCAGAAATTATTAAAAATGCATTAAACTTACCCAGAGCCTCGTCAGTAATGTTTATACTGATATCCCAAGCAGCCAGAGCTTGTTCATGATTGTAGGTCAGAAGTTGAGCATTATACTGCTTCAAAAGACTAGAAATGACATCATCATGCCGTTTATTTCGAAAATTTTGCTTTCTAGCTCCATCGTAAAATCGTGAAGACTCGAAACAGAGTGACACAGGTACCACTAAAATAAACGAAATTAAAACCACCGAAAACAGCATTATTTTACCGTAAACTCGTATAGCTATAACACCAGGAGGAAGTATCTCAAAAAGTTGTGAATATTGTCAGCTTCCGATTGAAACTGAGATGCAACAGAGTCTGTGTCCTCAGTTTTCACTACTTTGCACCATAAGAAGAAATAAGAAATGATTCGCTCAAGCTTGCAGCAGCAAACTTTTTCAATTTTACAACCCAGGTACAAAACTTACTGACTGACTGAGAACTATTGTCTGTAAGTAAAATGCTTTATTTACTGAAGGAATTTATAACCTCATACGGTAACAAGCTTCAGATATCACAAAGAAGATTATATAATATATGAAATCCCGGTTCGACGGATATCACTTGCTAACTAAAGGGTGCCTATAATGGTTTCACTGTTTTCCTGTTTACAGTTCCCCCTTTCTCTGGTTCAATATTATAGAAAGTCCTTCTCATTCTCACAAACATGCAACAGTTGCAAAAAAACTAGTTCTGGCTCTACATTCAGATGTAATGAACACAGAAAGTGGAAAAAGGGAGTGCTAGCTCTCTTAGTCAGCCAAATCAAAGGTATCGGATTCATAGTGTGCCGTTAACTTTTATTGCGCACATAAGAAAACCTTCGGTTGAATTCAACTAACATTTAGTCTTTTACTTTTCACTTGATACTTAATGTTCCTGAAACAGGTTACATTTCAAGCTACACCGATTTTTTTTATATAGTTTCCCTTTGATTTTTATTGGTCGAAAAATTCTGACACACAAAAAACTAGAATGTCACCTATTTTCTTTCACTGTATAGTCTCAACTTGCCCCATATTAAAGTCTCCATGTTGTTTGTGTGTCTTTAGTCTCTTTAGCGTCTTTAGCATGCAAAATTCCGGATTCAATTAAACCGAAATGATAAAAAATTCCTCCAGCTTGCTGGAAGTGCAAGTTTTTAAACTGATGTATCTTCCAATCTTTTATTTTCATCTATATAGTAAATCGACGATTTCAAATACACGGAATAGACATTACTGTAAGGTTTTATCAGCCTTCGGCTGACAATTTTGTTATTTCAGTATACCTTTTAGTTAGCTAGTTAAACCCACAGTCATTTACTGAATATATTGAAATGAATACTATGGAAAACATGGCAGAACATGTCATTCCTTTCAGTAGATTCTTTCCTATATGCAACGCATTGTACTCGCCTAATAGTAACTAATGACCTATTGGCCATGGAAGGTTTTCCTTGCAGCCAAATAAAGATAAATAGTCAATATTCCTGTGTTTCATTTCAATGCATGGTTTAACATTACAGAAACAACAGGAAAGCACTTACATCATCATACAGCATAAAACATTTGATTGAAACCTGCGTATAATATAAAATGTGAATAGGATAGTCTCCATTTGGCTGCTCAAGAACAAATAAACCTCAGCAAGAGGGTGTACCGACGAAGCCGAGTTATAAGGAATTATTTATATTAATATTACAAAAAACCAGTAATAATAATTAGGGGTTTTTATCGTTTTTCGGTAGTCTCATCAGCTAGT